>OCVV011315455.1_pt1 | contig 20174 bp, 10 predicted proteins | sample 1539721 | NCBI WGS metagenome assembly OCVV01 (sample SAMN02144230, study PRJEB22623) | gut metagenome | biome: sheep rumen | host: Ovis aries | place: New Zealand
CATTCTTCCATCCATACCATATGAGTTTCTACCCATACCACCTCTTGCATATGAATTCATTCCAGGCTGATAATCAGCATCAATAAAGTACTTTCTCTGACTATAACCAGCATCATATGGTACAAGACCTTCCTTCATTTCCTTCTCATTGTCATAATGCTCGATTTTGCCTAAATTTTTCTCCGTTTCAATTATGAGGTTCAACTTTTTTGGGAATAAGTTGAACCTGAAATTTTCAGGGCAATAAAAAAAGAGCCTTTATAGGCTCTAATTTAATTTATTTTATTTCCAAGTACCGCCAACCACTTTTTCACTTACAGTTACATTTTGTAATACTGTAGTACTAACAGTTGTAGCTTTAGCAATTCTAAATTGAGTAAGTGAAGTTCTTTGAAGCCAAGAACCTGAATTAGATGAATTACCAAGATAGACCACTTCTACACTTCCATTAACTAATGTATGAGGTGGAGTACCTACTGTGACTGCTCCACTAACATATGTATTAGTAGAAGATGAATAATCAACAGTAGATAAACTAACTTGGCCAATATTTCTCACTCTTTCGGCCTCGTAACGACCAGAATTCCATTTTTTCCAATACCAACTATCTGTAACTCCTTGTTCTATTACATAATCAGCTATACTTAAATCACTAGGGCTTAGAGGTTTTGTACCTATTTTATAAGTCTTACCGGTTGGAATACTGATACCTTGATTAAAAGTAGCTTCCATATTACAAACGAATCCTGTGTTAGTTGCTGATTGTCCAAAAGCTATACCATGTCCACCAGCTAAGAAATCTATTGTATAATATCCACTAGATAATGTAACTGTAATTGTATTTCCTAATCCTCGTGTATCTTGTGGCGTGACACTAATGTCATAAGCGTTTGCAGAATTAAAACCACCTGATGATTCTGATGATGTTGAAGCTAATCCATATAATGTAATAGGTGAACTAGGATTATAATTAGTCCAAGTTACTGGTTGAGATACTCCAGTAGTAGGTACCCAATTTGTATACCAAGTTACAGATGCTGATGCTGTGCTCGCGCCAGTTGTATTTAAATCTTTATAAGTTACTTCAGGTTTTTGAAGTGTAACTAAAGCATTTGAATAATTTATAGTGGCTTGAATGACTATAGAATTTCCTTCATCAGCTATAATTCCCCTAGAGTCTGTCCTGCTAAGTAGAACCTCTACTGATGGTTTCTTATATTCATTAACAGTTATTGCATTTAATTTCTTTGTAGTAGTTTGTCCTCTTGAATCAGTAACTTTAACTTCAGGTGTAAATGTTCCTGCCTCATTTAGAAGAATTGAAAGGTTTCCATTGGTTGTGCTTGTAGCAGTCTGATTTCCTATAGTCAGCTTGACTTCGGATATGGTACCACCATATTGTGCTTCTAGATTACTAATTTCAACTGTTGCTGTTGTTATACCGGTGTAAACATAATTCTTATCAAAGGTTACTTGTGTTGAAGTAAATATAGGCGGAGCATTAAGCGTTACTGTTGCAAGAGGTCCCCACAGGCCTGTTGAACCTTCATAATGTCCATCAAGTGTGCCAACATCGTCATAACTACCGCTCCACTTCTCCGAGGACAATTCAATATATCCATACGACTGACTTGAATTACTGTTAAGGTACACGTTTACACTTTTAGCCGTGCGGTTTGATGAGGTAAAAATTGACTCTGTATCTATCGTGACAGAAGTCGTGTCTCTTGTCAGTGTTTTCTTTGTGCCAGATGGCCATGCTTGTAGTGATGCATTGTAAGTTACACGGTTACTTGTATTGCTGCCTATTTGTAAAATAGCTGCATAAATTTCAACCCATGCATAGTTTTTCCCCGAATATGAATATTGTGCCTGTATCGTAGGAACCTGAACTGTTACAGTTCTTCCTGATGCAGTTACATTAGTACCGTTTGCAATTAGTGACCATACTGCACGATTAGAACCACTATTTTCTGTAATTGTTTTTGTTACTTGTGCCATATTACCTCCTTATCCTATCCACTTCAGATAGAGATTATTCTTGCCAGAGCTATTTTCATGAACTTTCCACGCCCATTGACCCTTTCCAATTTCTCCGGTTACTGGGTCTTCGGAACCTTCAAGTCTACCTAAATCCATTTGGTCTAATACAACAGATTGTTTAATAAAAAGTTGGTTTTGACTAATGTAGGCAACTTCTGTTTGACCATTCATGAAACTTAATCGAGTAGGAGTAATAAGTACATTAAAATCACTTGCTTGACCTATTTGAACAGTACTTTGACTTGTATCTATTGATATACTAGAATTGAATTTATTAAGCTCATCTGCTACGCTTACATTAGAATCACTCCCAAGAAAAATATTATCTGCAATAATGTTTAATCTATCTATAACAGCAGATAGTGCAGTCATAAAATCAGCGCCATCATCTTCTTCAGGATTTGTAATTTTTAGTGATAACTCTGCGTTAACCTCATCTTTTGTATATATGGTATCACTAGAAGTAATTTCAACATTACCACTAATCCTGGCGCCAGAGGCATAAACCGTACCATCTGTAGTAACTCCAAAACTATTACCTGCTGTAAAAGCCCAATTAGTAATTGATTCAGAACCACCAATAGAAGCAGCTCCATCGGTACCAGTACTTACCCAAACGGAACCTATTGTTCCTAAAGAACCATTAGAAAGGTCGGCAGAACCAATAGAAAATCCACCAATTTTTCCGCTCTGTGAGACTATAACGCCATTAAAATATCCGTTATCAGTATAAATTCCCCAGCCAGTAGGCGATTCATTATTGACTTTGGCTAATGTACCAAGTCCTCCCAAATATCCAATACGTACATTAGGTACCGTCGCGCCATTAGAAGATTTTACATTAACTCCACCATATATATCTATGTAAGTTGATTTATCAATTCCATAAGAGGTCATCATAATACCAACTGGTTTTATTGAAGTTTTAGGACCAATTTCAAACATTGAAATTTTAATTTCATAACTTTTTAGATTTGAAGTTCCTAATTCACCAAGAATAGTCTCTAAAGCAGGAGAGCTAATTTCTCCTACTGTAAAACCACTAGCAGATAATGCACCAGTTAAATACCCAGTTAAAGTACCTAATGGATAATCTACACCAGTTGTACCAGAACGTATGTTACCAGTTACCATTACATGAGAACCAACGGCCCAACTAGCAGTAGAAGTTGTTGTTCCATTGTAGGTTTTAACCGCATCAGTAGCAAAGGCTCCACCACTTACTTGAAAAGTTCTTGCATTAGCAGAACCTCCAATAGTAATAGACATTGGAGTATTACTAGCTGCAATAACTGTACTTACAGTTGGCGCAATGTAAAAACTACCACCTATATTAGAAATATTAGAGTTAGTCCAAGATTTGGTGTGTAAATCTCCTTGAACATCTAATATACCTAATATCTTAGCATTATCAGCGGTTAAATTATTTATTGTAGCTTCCTCTGCATTAAGAGTAGTAGCTACAAGTTTATTAAAAATACCTTCACTCGCGCCGATTGATTCGGCATTTATTGTATTAAATTTGGCTCCGTTTATGAACCTACTCGGTCCGTGGACTATTAAGTCTTTTAAAACAGCCATTCTCCTTTTCTCCCTTAAATTTCATAAAATTGATTGGCTTCAATTGCGCCATCGTATATTTTTGCAGTTTCGCCTCGTTGTTCGACAAAACCAATTGTATAGTCTGTATGTGTGAAGGAATAGGTTGAGTTGGCGCGAGTGTATGCTTTAGAAGTAGTTCGCGCGCCTTCGGCTTTAACTATTCCTGTTTTTGTTATTTGTGGTTGTGACATGAGTTATACCTCCGAATGAACTGCGCCATAGACATTACCTGATGAGTCGATGTATGCGGAGTTTTGATAGAGGGATTTGACGTCAGAGGCGGAAAGGGCGGTTGCATAAATACGGAAATCGGACATAGAATATCCATTGTTATTACTATAAGATGTACCACTATCCCATCCATTAAAATAAATTGATGTACCGCTTATTGCTTTATAAGTTTTAGCCTGACCCCACAACTCTCCATCTTTATATACTTTACAAGTTGTACCATCGCCAGTCATTACAAAATGGTGCCACTCATTAGTAGTAGGCGCGGTTACTTGAGTAGTAGTTCCTGGTATATATAGAGGATTGTTTGCAGAATCTCCAGTATTCCACAAATTACCATTGAAAATGCCATTCAATCGGATTCCATCACTAAAGCCCCATTGCATTAAACCGCTAAAACTATTCGTTTTACCCCACCAAGCAATACTATAGGAATTCCCAAATCCAGAGGTAGATAATCCGCTTATATGTAATTTTGAAGTATTATTGCTAAGAAAAGTTGAAACTTGATACTTCGGTGTATCACTACTTACAGATAAACTACCAGATATAACACCATTATTACAAAAACCACTACAATCATATATTGTAGTTGTTGGATAAAATATATCAGAACAGCATTCTCTATCATTTTCTACATAAGCTTCAGAAAAATATACTTTATATCCTGGTCGTATATAAAAACCTATTAAATCATTTGAACCATCTTGTTGTATATTTTCACACTTACAATGATAAAACCCATTTCCTAAAGAGATTATCGAAGTCCATTTACCGGTAATGGCCCCACCATTTCTAGCGTTCCAGTCTGGAAATACTATTGACTCATCAATTGGCAAACTGTTCTCTTCTTTACAAATACATTGCAAACTCCTTTGACCACCTTCAAATGCAGGACTTTGATATACCAAATAATTTTTTGTTGCATCTGCTCCGTCTGCCACCCAATGAGAATAAGATTGCCCTTCTCTATAAATGTAATTACTATCAGTATTTTGTCCATATGTACCTTTATGTCCTGAAGAACCCCAATGCCACCACCCTGCGCCAGCGCTTGAAGAATCAAAGGTTGGATTTGTATAACAATTGTTTAATTGCTGTATAGAATTATCTGATAAAGGATAATGAAGTACTAATCCTTGGCTAAGCTGCTTAACTTCCATTGGAGAAAGACAATGGTCATAGATTCGAACATCATTTAAAGAACCATTAAAGTACACTCCAATATTAGAACCATTAGTATGTTCTGCTCCTATTGTACAAAAAGAAGTAATTTGATTAATTGAGGTAGAGGACGTTCTTGTTGCAACCTGTAATCCATTAATATATAAATTTTGAATTGTTCCATCTGTTGTAAAAGCAGCGTGATACCAACTACCTGCTGTTAAATTATAACCAGTAGACCAATTAGAGCCCGTATCAATTCTTAAAGCCGCGTTTATAAGATAAATAGCAAAAGCATAATTAGAAGCACTTCTACAGCATATAATACATTTATTACCAGATATATTAGACACTTTTATCCAGAAAGAAATCGAATAAGAAGTTGAAGTAATCACTTTTTCATTAAAGTTTAAATAGCTTGAAGACCCATTAAAACTATAACAACCTCCCAACTTCCCCGCCGAGTTAAAAGTCGCTCCATGATTCGTAACCGTCACATCATCCAATCCTTGATTCCTCAAGTCCTTCGTTAAAGGTAACCAAACCCTTAAACTCATTTTCTCCTTCCCCTCCATATATCTACAAGTCCTACGTACTCAGCGCGCCGGTCCGTCGATGGACGTATAACGACAACAATTTTCCGTTTCAAGGGCGACCTTGGCGCCCGCCGGAGGCCAAATACATAAGACACATCTCTCAGTTAAAATATTTTTCTCACTATTTAAATTATAGCATAAATATAATTTAAAGTCAAATTCCATAAATAAGTTGCAAAAAGCCTTATTTTCTCCAAAGAAAAAAGACGGACACGAATGTCCGTCCTCTCCGATTACTTCACGAGTACAACCTTTAACAACCCATTCTCTTCATAATATTCATCAACTGTATACCATGAAAATACATGAGTGTGTTTGTCCGTTTCAATCATAAAAATTGAAGTAAAGTCGTCCTCAACGAACTCCTCAATCGGACAATCAATAAGTAGTTCCACCAGATTTACAACCTTATCATCTATATGATTTATGTAGTGGTGAAACTCCACAACGTTATACTCCGAATTAAAAGTTTTAAGATTCATAATATTTTCCTCCATAAATTTATTAGCGTAGAGTACGCTTACAATTCTGCAAGTGTAGTCTCGCCTTGATAGGAGGTTCCTATATAATATATCTAGGGAGGATTTATTATTTATCTTATACATATATTACATCTGAAATTTCGGAGAATTTCAAATTTTCACGTTATACAAAACTAAATACAATAGCCTCTAAACTACTATCATATTTCATCTGTGCTTTTGCGCTTACCTGATAAATTAAAGAGTTAATTAAACCAGTACTTGGATTACCATAAATACTATTATTTAAAATAGCAGTATTATCTCCACGAGAACTTATACTACTAATACCTGCAGTTGCAGTCATAAGTAAAGGATAAGTATTACTTGTCGTAGAATAAGCTTGAGTAACCTTGGTATCAGTATTGCTATCTGCTGGTAAAGTTACTGTTTTAGTATTAACTCCAGTTACTCTACCATAATTATCATAAGTTACTGAATCAATCATAGTTACTGTTCCACCGTGTGAAGGTGAAGCAGTTGACGTAGTATTACTTTTAGTAATAGTTGCCAATGAAATTGTACCAGTTGTTGTAATTGTACCACCAGTTAATCCGGTACCAGTAGCAACCGAAGTTACACCAGAGCTTTTTACATATCCAGCATTATATAAAGTCCTTGCAGTAATTAAATTCGTATCAGTACTTGTTACTGCTGTTGCAGTAGAGTTATCAGTAACCCCTTTATATGCTGCCGCGCCGAGTCCTTTTACATCAACATTATATGCATCACCTGAACTTGGAGTAACTTTAATTTGACCATTACTATCTCCAGAAGCAAAAGAATATGTAGTATTTGTATTATCACTTGCTGGCATTGTAAATACATACGATGTACCACCTGCAGTAATTTTATACTTAGTACCATAAGCTAAAGTCAACTGATTAGTTGAAGTCGTATCTTTAGCAATTGAAGTAGTATAAGTATGGTCACCTCGTAATACTGTTGTTGAAGAAGTACCTGTAGGTATAGTAATACTAATATTACTAGCATTGCCTACTCCAGTTAAACTATATGTTAAACCGCTCCAACCAGAACCCGTATGGTATGAATCAGTATTACCACTAGTAATATCACTTTGAGGTGTCCAAGCTGGTACGCCACTTGCATTTGCAACTAATACATAACCTTGTGTTCCAGCAGAGGTTGGCGCATAAAATTGTGGATACGTTGTTGCCGTGCCATTTAATTTTGCGATAGAAGTAACAGCTTGAGGATAACCGCCACTAAAATAAACTGGTAAAGTAGCAGAACCTGCTGCTACATCCTCGCCCTCTCCATCAATTAACTTGGTAGCTCCAGTTGCTTGACTAGCTGTAATTGTTACATCAGTAGTTGTAGACGTTCCATTTGCTCTTGTTACTGTTAGTTGAGCGTTACTAATAGATACACCAGTAATTGCAGTTTTATCTGCAGCATCAGTAATACCATATCCACTTAAAGTAGTTGGCTTTCCACTAGTAATTTTGCTCCAAGCTAATCCTGGAATATCATCTGCAACTAAACTTCTAAAAGTTGGCGCTGCCGCGCTACCGGTAGAAGGACCAGCTAATACCAAGTTTTTATTTTGATTTGAAAAACTAATTGTCGTATTTAAAGAAGTCGATTGCGCCGTTGATGTTGACGACTGTAATGGACTTGAAGCTTGAACACGTACACTTGTAACCGTACCTTTATTTGTCGTATATCCATCTGGATTGCTACTATCGTAAGGAGTAAAACCTAAAGCGTCTGTCACATTACTGCTTGTAAGTTCTCCTCTAATAGTTGCACTCGACTTGTTATCTACATTACCAAGTCCAATATCACTTTTTCCAGCCGCAACTGCTGCAGTAACATGACCTTCACTATTTGTAGTAATTTTATAAAGTCCACTTGTAAATGCACTTCCTTTGTTTGTAACTGCATGTGCATATGCCGCGGCGCCACGGTCTCCTCTATAAGCAGTAGAACTTGTTTCTCCTAAAGCAAGAGAAGGACTAATTTCCACATAAGTTGTACCACTCCAGCGCCAAGTCAAATTTGTAGATGTGTCTACATATATTTTACCCGCTTCACCAGTAGTTGGGAAACTAGATTTACCGTTATATTCTACAACATCGTCTACATAGCTTGGTAAAGCTGACTGTGGTACTGTACCAGTAATTTCAGAATAGGAATAACTTGGCTTATTTGTAGCCTTTGCCCAAGCCGGTACTGTAGGGTCTGTTTCAGTATAAGAAGTTAAAAAAGTAATGTCTTTCTTAACTGTTAAATTACCATTTGAATCAGATGTAATTGAAGTAACTGCATTCCCAGTTCCACTAGTGGTAGCACTCGTAATATGGTCAGTAAATTTAGCATCTGATGGTACTGATTTATTTATTGTATATCCACTTTCTTGAACATAACCATTACTATCTATATAAATTGGTTTTGTATTACTACCTTTTCCATAGGTGTTATCTGAGTTAATAATTTTTTGAGCTGTCGTTCCTGCGCCGCCACCAATTGGAGTCGTTGAATTACCTATATAAAAACCTGGTGCATGAACATTACCACTGCCGTCAATCCAAAACTGATAATCCCATTGAGATGTAGTATATGTATCATCTATATCATATAATAAAGTTGTTAAAGTAGCTCCATCTTTGGCTTTTCTAATATATAAAAACTTATCTGTTGCTGCGGTTGGAGTATGTATACCAAAATCCCAATACTTAGAATCAATACTAGGATAATGTAATAATGAATCAGTGGTAGTATACCATCCTGTATGAATACGATTAGTGGCAAGGCGCCAAGTATTATCATCACCCAATTGAATAAAAGATGACCCATGGCCAATAATTTTAGCCGTATCGTGTAAATTATAATCAGTACTATTACCTATTTCCCAATAATTTGTTGAGTCAGACCCAATAGAGCCGTCTAAAGCCTCAATTGTTCCATGAATATATGCACCAGCATTTAAATTTTCTAATCCTTGAGACAAACGGAAATACTTCGTAATAATATCACCCTTTACTAAATCAATTTTTGTTCCGTTTGAGGCAAATTTAGAATCGCTTCCACGAGAATAATTCCCGCTCTGTAAAGTACCGTTCGCACCAATTGATAAAACTAAAGAATTTTGACCAGACTGCGCCTGAGGATTATAAAAATTTAAAGCATTGCCAGTTAAGGAAGCTAGCTGAGTAATACCATCTCTAATAGTTAAACCTGTAGATTGAATAATAATATTACCGCCACTTTTGGTACGTTCAAAAGTGCTGCTAGGTACACTTGTTACATACGCACCTGCAGGTATGTCTGAATCAATAGCTGTTGATATATCCCAGAAATATTGTCTGGTTTCTCCGGCTAAACTTAATGCACTTTGTGCCCTATTATAAGCCTCTTTTGCAGCTTCATATGAAGATGAAAGTGATGGGGTCGTATAAGCAAACGACCCATCACTATATATTGTTCTCACTGTAACGTATAAACTTCTAGTATCTCCAGAAGTATATCCAGGTTCAGTTTCACTCCATCCACTGTATCCTTCTGTAGTAATTGTTGGCGGAGGACTGACTGTTGGTTTTGTTGGCACTGGCGCGGCACTAGGCAATAAAAGATAGTAATAAGTTATTGAACTCACATCTATCAATACTTTTAATGTGATTTGCCCAACCACCTTTTTTACAATAGCCATTTTATTCTCCTTTTTATTCAGTTTCCTCTAATACTACAAAGAAGGTTTCTGTATTTGTTACATCGCTAGCAGTTAAATCTATATATGAACGATGTGACGTATTTGTAACTTTAGTACCTCCACTATTTGGGTCTCCCTTATACCATTCTAAATTACTTGGAATCTCTTCTTCTGTACCATCTGCTTTATAAATATGAACGGTTAAACGAGTATTAACTCCTGTATTTTTAAAATAAGTTCCGTTAGAAGAATGAATATAATATGTAATTCCATCAACGCCATTAGTTCCATCTTGTCCATCTTCTCCTAAATATTTAGTCCATGAATAACTACTAGGAGTTGTTGGTGCAGTTGAAGAATTAGTAACAACGATACCCATATATGGTCTGCTCTCATCTGGGTCTGCGTTCATGCCCGTACCTTGGTCGTCTTCAGCATATCTAATGTGAGTATAGGAAGAAGTGCCAGGGGTTCCAGACGTTCCTTGCGCCGCTGCACTGATAGTAAAAGTTTTCATAATAACTATATCAGTAGCAGGTTTAGGAGAACTTGGATTACCCTCAACGTAAACCGGAATTGTAACAGTAGCCATTTCACCAGTAAAAGCACTTTGACTACTTCCGCCATAAATTGTAATTGTAACTGGAGAAAGATTACCACTTGCCGCAGTAGCAGTAATTCTTCCTCCACTTGTAATATCCGTACCTGTTGCATCTTTTATCACACAGGTACCAATCTTTGCTCCACCTGGTATGCTATCACCGCCCTGCAAAGCCGTAATATTTACAGAAAATTGAGTACTGTTATTAACCGCTTTATAATTAGAATCTGCGGTAAAGCTTCCAGAGTCTTGGTCTAAAGAAACTGTATAACCATCTGTTAAATCTATAATTGAAATTTGGCCCAACGCCTTAATTGCCATTTTAGAAAACCTCCATTATTCATCTACTGTTTTAATTTCACACTGAAAAACTACTTTAACATCTACTTTATCAGGAGTTAAAGTTAGTGTAAAGCCATCATTAGATAGCATGCTATCAGTTGATAATAACTCTTTAAAAGTAGAATCTCCTCTTCTTTTCCAATACCATTGTAAATATGCGGTATTGCCAAAAGCCTGTTGTAATTGTGTTAAGTCAGTAATAATTGTTGTTCCTTTATATATAGTAACTGTCAATTTAGTATCAACACCACTATTTTTAAAAGTATTACCATTAGAACTATCAATTGTTAAAACTACTGCATCTTCTCCAGCTGGTCCCTGAGGTCCTGGTTGTCCAGCTTCACTAGAAACATAATATCCTTCCTCAGAAGGTAAATAATCTATTGTTCCATTAGCATATTTAACATAAGTTCTTTGCCATAGATATTCATTTTCACCAACCTCATATGGAGTAAGTGCCCAATCTTCTTCTAATGAATTATACTCTGTACTAATTGAAACATTATATTGAATTTTTTGGTCAACTATACTATTACCTAAATCAATCAAATCTCCATCATCTGGTAATACTTCAAATTTTTTAGCCACTACACGTAATTGTGTTCGGCCTTGCTCATCGGTATAAAAAGCCATGTACTGATTTTTATCACCAATATACATATTATTTGTAAAAATACCTTGCTGGCCTTCCATATATCGAGTATATAATGGACTAACTAAATCATTAGAAAGTTTAGGTAATGTTCCTAAAATTCCTCGATAATTATAAGTAACTTTAATAGATTTATCTGGATGAATTGTAGTTTCAAATAAACTTATAGTTCGAGGTGGTAAATTAACATAATTATCAGAGCTGTTAATTCCAATTCCGTAATTGTGGTCACCAGGAATATCTAATCCCTCTTCATCTTGCTTATGACTACCAAAATCCAATAATGAGCCGCCAGCTAAGTCATCTAAAGTTGTAATTTCTAATATAGCACCGGCGCCCTCTAAACAAATTTCATTAGTATATTCTAACGTCTCTTCAGTAGTATCAGAATCAGTAGGAACGTAATCACCATCTTCTACTACATAATCAGATGAATCAGACGAATTAGTATTAACATTGATGCTCTTAATTTTATAGATATGAGATAATCCACCATTACCAATCATACCAGCCGCATCTGTTGGAGCGGGCGCCTGTTCATTAGCATAGTTACTAATTTTCACCCAATTATTTTCTCTGAATACAAGTGGTTTTTCTACTGTAACATATAAATCATTATAAACTATCTCACCATTTTCTCCATAATGATAATAGGTTTGAATAGTTTCTTCTTCACCAGATTCACTTATTACAGTAATCTCTGAAGGTTCAAATCTCGCACTTTTAATACTTGAAGAAGGTCTAAATAAAAATGCGCCGCCAACAGCTTGAATTTCTTCATATTCAAATACTGCAGTTTTAATTGAACCTCGAACAGATACGTTCGAAAAAGTAGCATCACCATCACCGTTAATGGCCCAACCAAGTCCGCTCGCGCCTTCAGCGTAATTACTACTTCTAATAGTGGCCATTTCACCATCTATTACTACATGGTTTTGGTCTTGAGGACCTATATCAACTATACCACTAAAAATACCATTAGTAGCATTTATTGTACCAGTCATAGTAACATTACCGTCACTACCTGTAGTAAATACTGGTTCACCATCAGCATTTTTAATGTTCATGCCGTACTTAGTAGGCGCGCCAGTGTCATCAAACTCTAATACACCTATTTTAATACGTTCTTGGTTTCCTTGTACTACTTGGAAATCATTATCAGAACTAATACTAACATATCCGCCATCTTTATATGAGTTTTTAATAAAGAAGCCATCCCAAGTAACTCCAAAAAATGCCGTATCTTTTATATTCTGTAAGGAAGATGCTATGAAGTTTTCTCCATTTTTAACTCCATACAAACCATACTTATCAAAACGAACATAAGTTCTTAAATTATAAGCTTCCTGCCCATTCTCATCGAGTCCATATGCATTTAAACCAGCTTTATCCCAACGGAAAGATGGATTATCTCCATCCATTAGCCAAATATTTTGTGTGTTAATAGTTCCTGCTGTTAAATTATCAGTAGAAATTCCTTGTGCGTTAAGAGCCGTACTCCAAGTCTTGCCGCCATCAGAAGAAATTTGTATTCCACTATTAATAATTTTAACATAATTTCCACCATTTGTCAAATCTTGGATTATTAACCCAGACCCATCAGTACGAATTGAACCATTAGAAGTTAAAACGAATCCGTCTCCTGCAGCTCCCAGCATTGAATTACTTAACAATTCTGGTTTAATCAATCCATTACTATCAAGTATAGAACTTATTTTTGCATATGTAGCTTCATTATACTCTACTGTTTGAACCGCCGCGCTAATACGTTGAAACAAATCTTCAAAGCGAGTTTTATAATTTTGAATAGTAATTACATTTTCCTCAGGAGAATCTAAGTGCCATTCAGTTTGAGAAACAATTACTTCTTCTCTGACTGGGGTTCTTATATATAAAGATTCCGATTGTGTAGAACCATCTTTAACTACAATAGAATCATTAAAAGTGGTATAAGTATAACCAAAGATTTCAGTATCTTCAATATATGTTTTATCTCCAATTTCAAAGTAATAATTATTATACTCTGGTAATTCGCTAATTTCAGTAACTTGAATCGTATAGCTAGCTTTTGGTTGCGCGGAAGTGTTACTAACTTGAAGAGCATCTAAATAATACAACTCTGGGTCAATATAGTCTTGCGATGTCCAAGTTCCTTCTTGAATGTATCGACTATATTTTTTATAAAATTCTGTTTCTAATTGTTTTTTCTCATCAATTAGTTGCTCTTCTTTATCATCGTAACCAGGATATTGTGCCTTCCATTCTTTATCTGGTATTAACTTAAAACGTCTTAATATAGAACTATTTGTATCAGGATTATAAATTCTAAAGCTACTATTTTGTACGCTTTCTCTACTAATAATATAAGACTGATTATTAGTAAATACTTCTAAGCTATAATGCTCTGGAATAGCAGTAATTGTGAATAAATTATAAGGAATACCGCTGTATAATTCAAAAATCCTATTATTAATATCAGTATTATATTCTAATGCTTCTTCCTCATTAGAAAGAGTAAAAGAAAGGCCATTTAGATAATCATCTATCGCAACAGTAGTAATTATAGGTTTTCCTACTTCTATAGATTGAGGATTGATATTAATTGATATTCCGTATTCTTTTGCTCCCTTGTATTTTAATTCTAATAGTCGATATTCTTCTTTTAAATTAGTTAAAATACCAACATAATTATTGACAACTGAAGCAGACAAATAAATTTGACCAATAATATCAACAATAGTATCATTCGTAGCAATTGAAAATTCTCTATCGTTATTTTTCTTTGCTTCTTCCGTTTGTTCTTCAACATACTCTTCTAATGTATTATAGGTTGAAACAAATTCGTCATAAGGAATTTTAGTAACTTTTTCAAAGTCTGCTTTTCCTTCTTCATATTTGTCTCTAGCTTCATCAATTAAGCTTTCAATTACTGTATATTTACTACGTAATCTCGTTAAGGCTAACGCCAAACTATCACGTTCTGAAGTTAATTGATGTAGTTCATTGTTAATTTCTTTAACTTTGGTATTAAATTCATTAACATCTTTATTAACTTCAACAGTATCAATTAAATTTTGATTTTGATAATAAGAAAAATTTAAAATATAAGATTGCCCGCTTGTATTACTTGGGGCATATTGTATATCTACTAAGCCGCTATCAACATATTCACTTTGTACTGGTTCAACAATTAATTTTGTAACCAACTCATCACTTTCAAAAGTTCTTGAAATTGATTCTAAATTAACACCATATCTAAAACCAGCATAATTATCTTTACCTGCATATTTTTTAAAAGAAATACGCTTAATTGGATTATTATTTTTATCTAATGCAATCGCGCCATTACTATCGTGTTTTACATCAATATGTAACCAACATTCGAAGGTTTCACATAATGATTGTAATATATCAAAAATATTTGAGTGTTCGGCTTGAATAGAAAGAATTTTTTCAGAATTTTCATTATATACTTGAGAAATAACCGAACTTGGTATACCTAACACTCGCGCGAGGTCTTCTAAAGATTCGTATAAATTAACCTCGTCAAATGTCATCCCCTTAAGAGGCTGTAAATAAAATTGGTCTTTTGCAACCGCGCCAGATTGAGGTACATTACCTTGTAAAGTAATTTCTCCATTATTTCTATAACAACGAGTTAACTGTACATCCTGTAAATAAATATATTTATCTTCTCCAACTAAGTTTGGGTCATCTACATATAAAAACACACCAATTCTTGTTAGTGGGTCAGACATCATTTTATTTGTGCAAGAAACTCGAGCTTTTGTTGTAGTTAAATAATAATCAGTATATTTATCATCCTTGAGTACATATTTTTTTTCTGTACAATTCCAAACATAAACATTATCTAAATTATTTTTATCTTTATAACAGTATAACGTAGAAGGTGTTTGTACAACATCATCTACTATATATTTTGTAAAAGTACTATCAAATGAACCATTTTGAATAACATTTTCACTAAGTTGAAAGTCTCCATCGAAATTTAAAATTATATTCTCAGGATTAATTTTATATACTGTTAAATATGATTTAAGCCCTTTAGCTTTTGACTCTTCGGATAAGTAATAAGGAAATTGCTTATTTTCATCCGTTTCTTCTGTGTAAAGAGCTACTATTGCACGAATACCGCCTTTACCAGGTTTTAATTCTGTTAGTTTTTCATCTCCTATCTTAAACCTAGTACGTAAAACAAACTCTTCACCAGCAGTAATATGGTTAATAGCTGAAGCCGCATCTTCAAAACCGCTATTATAATAAGTGTTTTCATAATTTGGTCCAAGGACATCGTGAAATTTTAATTGTAAATATCCTTCAATTGTAGATATCATATCTATTGCTCTCAAATCCAAACTATTATGTATAGGAGGATAATGAACAAAAGACAGCGGCTGTACTACAGGTATTTCTCCATTAGTTCTACTTAACTCTGTGCGTGACTTCCATCCTTGAACAGTTCCGTTTTCAAAAGTATTAAAGTTACTTCCATTGGTTAAAAAAGACCGAACTACTTCAGAAGTAGCATAACTGTAATCAAGATAATGGTATATTGTTTGCGTGCGGTCATTATATTCTGCTTTATAAATATCTACTGTACGATTAGCTACTGCATCAAACGTAGTTAAAGGTCCATAAACTAATCTATATCCTTGATATGTATAATTTAGTTCATTTAAAGTAATTAGTTCGGTTTGATTGGTAGCATCAACAACCTTTATTATACCATCAACTTCTTCAAAACTTACTTTATTTAACAAACGATAATTAGTGCTTGTAATTACATAATGGTCATCTATTTGTTCTTGGCCAGTAGCACTAACGCACATAAATTGTACATTTTCTTGAGTTTTATTCGCTACATAAGAGTAAAAGAAATAAATTTCTTGCCCCTGTGATAAAGATTCTTTTTCGTTAGTGTCTAGATTTAAAACTTCTATTTCTGTTTCAAGAACACCATTATAAATTGGGTCTTGTACCAATTGCTGAAGTAAATCTGTATTTTCTTTATCTAATTGCCAATCTGTACCCTCTAATACTTTTTCAGCTAATTCAGTAATAGTTCCTTGATTATTACCCAATGACTGGTCTAAAGTAATATTGTATCCAACCTTACTTAACTCTAATGAAAACAGCTCTTTAGCTGTGTAGTTATAAATATTCTCATCACCTGACTCTTCTCGTGTTTTAATAACAAAGTCATACCACTTATTATTATAGAAGAGTTTAATTTTCCGCTCATTTACTAAATATTTATATAAAGGGTTAATAACAATTTCCCCATTTAAAGGGTCAAAATATTTATACGCCAAAGAAAACGTTAATGTCTTCTCTCCATTGACGTTTTCGGTTAACACTGGATTCACAGCTCTTTGAGGAGAAGTCATTGTATTTGAACCCAATGTTGCTATTTTAAATTCTTTAAAATATTTTGGTTTATTATCTTCACTAATTAGGCGGTCTTCCCAAATGGAAATTTCATATGGTTTATTGTAATATTCGCCCATTCCTTTGCCTCCTAGAAATATAAGTAATTATAATAAATTACTATATTTTTGTCTTGAGGAACATCTCCACAACTAATATAAATACCTTGTAATTGTGAGGTGTCACTCCATTTAGTCCCTTCGTCCCATGTGTTCCAATCTTTACGTCTAATACAAGGGAAATTTCCCTCTACAATAGCATCATTATATAATGTACCAGTGGTTTCCCATGATGGAGTACGTTTATCATATTTAAAATCTAAATGTGCAAAATTTACACCTTCAATTAAATGATGTACTGTGTTAATAATTACTCCAGTATCAGCACTATTGCGTCTAGTAATTTCATTTAATAATAATACGTCTGTATCACCATTAATAATTATATGTTTTTGTCCCTTGCGCGGAGATATTTTTCCTGAATCGTCAAAAGGTATGTATAAACAAAAACCTACATCCATATCTCCTGGATTATATACATTTATAGCATAGCTATAAAAATTATTTTTTAAAACTCTAACTTGGTCTATTTGGTTATCGTTCCAAGTCTTTTCATCTAAAATACCGCTTGAATCCTTCCATTCATCTATATTGGTATAATGAACACCTGCTGGAGCATACCTATCATAATATTCTAATATATTATATAATTGTTTTGCAAAAGGATAATAAGAAATTAAACTAATAGTTCCTTCTCCCTTATAAATTCGTCTTTTTTTCTTTGTATATACTTTATGGTCAATACTATTAGGTATATAACCTTCATGATTTTCGGATTCCCAATGCCATTCTTCTTCATCAAAACAAATATATTTTAAATCAATAGGCTCTTCAATTTTTACATAATAAACTTTATAAGGTCTCTCATCATAAACTAATTCACAAATTTTTTTAGTACCGAATAATTGTCTTAACTGTCTAAATTGCTTTTCAGTCATAGAATCAAAAGCAATTTCAATAGTATGAGATTTTGGACCATAAGTACTTCCATAGTAGTAGTCTCCGTCATTGCCGGGAATTTCTACAGTTTTGTCTCGCACTTCGGATTGCAACTCTTCCTCATAACGGTCTCCATCACTAACTCTTATAATACCGAGTGTAGAACTGTGAATACCATTAAAACTGAAACCAGTAAAATCACTCGTCATTTTTATTCTCCTATATCTGTTCTCATACATAATAAGCGCACTTTTAATTTAATTTTAAGGCTCTTATTTGGATGTAAATTCATAATTGCAGCTTGTACATCATTTATTTTTCCATCTGCTAAATTATGGTCTTGATTATCATATACTACAAATAATTCCCAAACATTTGACCATAATCCATCATTAGGATTTTGAGTATCTACAGCATCAATGTTATAACCTACTATTCCAATAGGTTTCCAATTAGTAGTTTCTGCATTAGTAGGCCAAGAGATTTTGAAACGAGCCATTCGATTATATGGTATACTAATAACACTACTAACTAAAGTCATCGTTTTTAATTTTGGACTATAACGATTTTTTAATAAATCGTTTTGTTCGTAAATGTCGCCTTCAGAAATAACAGTAGCAGAGTTGTAGTTGTCTGGTTCATCAACTCCTGCCCAAGTAGGTTTTGAACTACCTCCATATATTCTTGTACCGTTAATCTGCGCGCCAGCGTCAATGGTTCCGGTTGTAGTTACTGTTCCTTCAACATTTAAAGCTGGTCTAACTAGTACTTGATTAAACTCCTCTCCTTGATTATATCCAAGTACTAATTTATCAGTATCAAAACGAATATGATATGGTAATTGATTTTCAGGTCTATCTGTAACTTCTTCATTAGCTCCAATTACTGTTCGAGATAAATTAGAATTACCTAAAGCAATACCATTTCCAGCCTCAAAGGTGCGCGGAGATGTTGAAGGAGTAATTTCATCACCTCTTACAAAAAATAAATCATTCGGTATATTACGAGTAATATAAGGTTCGCCATTTACATCAGTATCACTTGAACCGTTATTTATTAGTTGCCCAGTATAAGTTATCTTATTAGGAGGATTTAAGATAGAACTAGGTATACCAATATTCACCATTTGTCCCGTAGAACTGAGAGACAACAATCCTAAAGAAGTTAAATTTTCTCCCAATTCCGCATTTGGCTCCCATAATAATCCTAATTGAATTGCAGCAGGTGTATCTCCAGAATCATCACCACCTGGAGTGGTTTCTTGTGGTTTAAGTAAAGCATTAACAAAAGATTTTAAAGTTGCCACAGATATTGCTGAATTATAATCATCTGCTGTGTCATCATCATTTAACCAATCTTCAAATGACTGCGTTTCAGTAACACCATTTAACTTAACAATACCATAATCATTATTAGAAGCTTGTAACTTTCCAATAAGCTCTAAATAAATTATGCCTTCTTCTTCTTCTTCTTCTTGTATTCCCTCTGGATTCTGAACGAAACAGAACAAAACTGTTTCTCCATCTCCCCAAAGGCCTTCTTTATCTACATCAACATCATGACTTTTAATAAAAATACCTGTATCATCTGCAGTACTAATTTCTTCTTGAGTACTACCCGTCACAAATTTAATAGAAGGAGTCTCAGCTGTATTTCCATTCGTAAAAAAAACCGCAAGTAAATCTCCTTCATTAAACTTTTCTGGCATTTCTTTCATATTAACTTTTTTTAAGCTATCTGCACCAGAACTTGTACTTTTTCCAAAATATACTTGACTACTCATATCACATTCCTCATATATTAATATAAATTAGATTAAATCTAATTTAATTCTCCTTTTGGTCAATAAAAAACCACTTAATCTCTAAATTAAGTGGATTTTATTGAAGTCGTCTACATTTATTCAGTTAATTCATTTTTCGGTAGCTTTCACTCGTATCAAACAATGCTGACCATACTAATGCATTCTGTTCAACCCAAGCGCCATCTATTTTAACATATATTTTAGAAAATTGTTTCCAAGAACCATTCACTTTTAAATATATTTTAGCTGTATTAGTTGAAGTACAACCAGCTACAATACGATGTTCCGTGTCAATATTTGATAATTCATAAGTATATACAACAATAGTACTACCAGATTTATCCGTTGTTTGAGTTCGGATAAGCTCGGCGCTGTGGTCGACCTCATTATCAAATAAAACAACTGTATCATTAATATTATCTGGTACAATTGTAACTGAATAATCATCACCAGGCAATTTAACCTGCTGTCCATCCGGAAATACTCTACAACCATTACC
>OCVV011087799.1_pt1 | contig 20166 bp, 16 predicted proteins | sample 1539721 | NCBI WGS metagenome assembly OCVV01 (sample SAMN02144230, study PRJEB22623) | gut metagenome | biome: sheep rumen | host: Ovis aries | place: New Zealand
GGTGAACTCATTTTTGACCTCAGTCACGAGAATTCAAGTAGAAGGCTATCCGGCATATGCAGAGGAAGTAAATCTGACAGAATACGGATTAGACAAGCCGGAATATGTATTCACAGTCGGCACAGCTGACAAGGAATATATTTTCAAGTTTGCGCCGTTCAGCGGAGAAGACAAGACGACGTATTTTGTGGAAGAAAGTACAGGACAGATTGGAACGATTCTGACGAATTCCATTGGATTTTTGGAAGCAAAGCCGGAGGAAATGTTAAGCACGAAGCCAATCAGCTTGGCATACGAAGATGCACAGGAATTGCAAGTGACAGTTGACAACCTGCATTTTGACATGAAAATGCATCATGCAGATGGAAAATACCAGCTTGATGAAATCCAGATAGATGAACTTGACAGCAACATCAACAATCTGTTCAAGAACCTGTATTTGACGGTGTCGAACATCAGTTACGAAGAAATGAAATTAGATGCCGAAATTCCGGAAGAAGCAAAGCCCACATGTGAATTTAATTTTGTCAGTCAGGACGGCACGGAAACGAAACTTTCCCTGATTCCGGCAGATGACACATTATACTATGCAATGATAAACGGAGAATACACCGGTTTCACCATCCGCAGACGTTCATTAAGCAGTAACACCGGAGTGTTGACATATTTCGAGAAAATCACAGATGCCCTCACAGAAGCCGGAATAGAATACACCCCGTCCGCCGTCATTTCCGAACCAGAACCAGACGAAGAAGAACAAGCCCCCGATTCCGATACCGAAGAAGAGCCGACAGAAATCATATCAGAAGAAACCATTTCCGAATAAAAATAAAAATCACCTGTTTTTCGGGCATTCCAGAAAAGCAGGTGATTTTTTGAATATTTAGTCAGGGAGAGCAGTAATTTCGTCAGCGATTTGTTTAAAAATAGGCGCAGCAGCATCATTTCCATAACCGCCGTCCTCAACGAAGACAGTAACAGCATATTTAGGTTGATGAATAGGGAAGAAACCAGTAATCCACGCATGACAAAGCTCAATATCTTCCTCGTCATATCGTCCGGTTTGAGCAGTAGAAGTTTTTGCACCAGCGAAAACGGTATCAGGGACAGCGTTGGAAGTATCACTTTCATTGATAGCGGCAATCATGAGATTTTGGAGGTAATAAGCAGCATTTTTCGGCAATGACTTGGCATATATAGGATTTTTTTCATTTTCGACAGTTTGGTTGTCGAGGGTATAGCCCTTGATGAGCCGTGCAAGGGGCATATTGCCATCATTGGCAATACCGCAGGTCATTTGAGTAATTTGCAGAGGGGTAGCGGTGAGAAGTCCCTGACCGAAGCAGAAATTAGCCATTTCAGCCGGAAGGGATAAATCATCAATATCAGGGAGAGAACCACTTGAGGAAATCAGGGATTTTGTCAGGGCAATTTGTGAACCGAATCCGAAACTTTGAGCAGTTTCGAGCATAATTCGAGGGTCAAGGTATTGGCTCAAATCAACGAAAAAGACGTTACAGGAATAAATCATAGCGTGTTTCATATCGACAATATCATGACCACGCCAGTCATGACAGCGGAAGACCTGATTTTTAATTTTAGTTTTTCCGGTGCAGTTGGTGAGAAAATTTGTCATATTGAGTTTATAGGCAGTAGCGCAAGTCATGAGTTTGAAAATAGACCCGACATTATACGCAGAAAGACAGCGGTTAAGGAAAGGGCTTTCAGGGTTATCAAGAGCATCAGCGAGATGATTGGAGTCATAAGAGGGAAAGCTGGTCATAGCAAGAATATCACCGCTTTCCACATCCATGACGACAATCGCCCCTTTTGGAATGTCCATATTTTCGCAGATTGCCTGAATACGGGAATCCAAAGTTGTGACGACACCGGCATTTTTATAAGCGATAGGGGAAATCACAGGTTCTTCCCCCATGAGAATTTGACCAAGTGCATCCGTGGTATAGGTGACAGTTGCAGTATCAGGGAGACTACGGAGAATCTTGTTATAATCAGCTTCAAGCCCAGTAACCCCTTCATGGTCACGAGTATAGCCGATAATATGTTGAGCGAGGGAAGAAGAATTTTGACGTTGAGGAATTTCCAGTACAGTAATTTCAGGACAGTCGAAATCATCAGTATCTACCCGACAAACGAAAGGTTCGCCATTTTGTAACCCCTCTAAGACGGGGTTCATTTCTTCAATATGAGGCATGAGTTCAGCAACACTTTGGAAAGTAGGAATAACAGAAGCATAGAAAGCGGTATCCTGATTGACAAGGGGGACGAAATTTCTGTCATAAATTGTGCCGTCCGCCTGACCGACTTTCATAGTTAATTGACTTTGATGAATAGCAGTTTCCAGAAGTTGGCTGTTCTGCATTTTGGCGGACAGGTTCGCCATAACGCAGGTATACCCCAAAATGAGGGATATGGCGAGTATCATCAATCTTTTTTCCATAAAAATCACTCCCATACTGTTTATGGATAGTATGGGAGGATTTGTATAAATTTATGCAATAAGAAACAGATTACCCCTCCAGCAGTACAGTAAAAGGGCCATCATTGCAAAGCTTGACTTCCATCATAGCCCCGAAAACCCCATGAGCGACTTTTTTAACCTGAGGGCGGAGCTGTTCGAGGAAAATTTCATAGAGATGTTCCGCAAGTTCAGGTTTTCCGGCATGAGAAAAGCTAGGACGGTTCTTTTTGCAGTCTGCATACAGGGTAAATTGAGAAATGACGAGAATTTCCCCGTCCACGTCTTTGATAGAGAGATTTGTTTTTCCGTCATTGTCGGAAAAAATGCGGATTTTGACGAGTTTATCCGCCAGTTTTCGGGCAGTTTCTTCAGTATCATTTTCACCGACACCGAGAAGAACGACATAGCCCTGTTGAATTTCTCCGACAATCTGATTTTCGACAGTAACAGAGCCCTCTGTTACACGTTGTACAACTAATTTCATAAAAAAATCACCTCAGCAATAATTATAACATAAATCCCAATGATTTGCAAGCAGTTGACAGAAAGTGATATTTGCAGTATAATAAATATAACGACTTTTGAAAGAAAGAAGGTGAGAAAATGGCAAAAAATCAGTTTGGATGGACAGAAGACGGTTCACTGATAATCTCCATGAAAGAGGAGCATTCAGGCAGTCACGAAGCGAAAAAAATCATCATCCCCGAAGGAACAGCCACTATAGAGGAGAATGCATTTTATGACCATTTCCGACCTTTGCAGGTGAATGCATTCACGATACCGGACACAGTGACGACCATCAAAGCGAGAGCATTCCGGAATTGCCGGAACTTGACAGCGATTGTAATACCCGAGGGAGTAACAAGTATTGGAGATGAAGCATTTGCGGAGTGTGTTCAGTTACGGTCAGTGACAATTCCACAGAGCCTGACAAGTTTGGGGAAGGATGCTTTCACAGGGGCACCGTGGCTGAAAAAGCAGATAAAATTTTTCCGGAAATTCCAGATGTTAGGAAAGAATATACTGTTGCAGTACACTGGACAGGATTCAAAAGTAACAATTCCGAAGAATGTAAAGTACATTGCAGGCGGAGCATTTGCGAAGCAGGAGCAATTGATTTCAATAGAAATACCGGAGCATGTGCAGGCAGTAGGGAACGGAGCATTTTTCCACTGCATGAACCTGAAAGAAATCAAAATAGCCGGAAACGTGCGGACATTAGGGGAAGAATTATTTTCCGGCTGTACGTCATTGCAGAGGGTAGAATTGCCGGAGGACTTGCAGAAATTGAGAGAAGGGACATTTCGGGACTGTACGAGCCTGAAAGAAGTGATATTTCCAATAGGCTTGACAGAAATCGGGGAAGAAGCGTTTCAGGGGTGTGCCGTACTGACGGAATGCAAATTGCCGGATACAGTGCGGGTGATAGGGGAATCAGCGTTCCGGAATTGCAAAATGTTGAGAGAATTTCATTTCCCGAAGCGGTTAGTATCCGTGAACGACCGCACATTTGAGGGGTGCAGGAGTTTGCAGAGGGCAGAATTGCCGGAGGCAGTCTGTAGTATAGGAGAGAGTGCATTTTCTGGCTGTCATTCGCTGGAGGGCGTGCACATTCCAAAAGAAGTGCGCTTTTTGGGAAGAAGAGCGTTTTATGAATGTAAAAGTTTGAAAGAAGTGACCATACCGGAGAACATTCCGGAAATTCCGGAGGATGCATTTGAATATTGCACATCTCTGGAAACCGTTGACATTTGTGCAGGAGTGGAGCGGATACAGCAGAAGGCATTCAAGTGCTGTACAAGTCTGCATACTGTTACGATTGGGGACGGCATGAAGCAGATTGATGCAGACGCTTTTCGAGCTTGCACAGCATTAGAGCAGGTACAAATTCCTGAAACGGTGGAGCAGTTCGGGGAAAATGTATTTTACTCTGTTCCATGGTTCAGAAGAAATCCGGAAACATTCTTGATTTTGGGGAGAGGGATTCTGATGGCGTACCGTGGCAAAATGACACACGTCAGAATTCCTGAAAACGTCCGCAGAATTGAGGGGCACGTTTTCAATGTATCGAACCGACCCAAAATCATGACATTGACAGATAATATTGAAAGCATGGAAATCCAATACATTCCGGGTTTGACTTTGATTCTGCAAAGAAAAGGTCACAGCATCAGATTCAAGATGGATGACAAGCATTATCAGGCTGGCAGGGATGAAGAAAGGGTATTTGAATTTTGGCAGAAAAAGCACATCATCACAAGACATCAGATTTTCCATGAGATGAAAGACCCGATTTATAAATTCCCCATAGCGATTTTGATGTATCTGACCGAACCGGAGGACGAATTTTATAATTATTACGTCCGTAGGAATGGAATGGACTTATTGCAGTATATGATACAGCATAGTGACATAGAAAACCTGAAAGAGTTCACTGAAAAGGGGTTCATCAATGCAGAAAACATTGATGAGTTAATCAATATTGCAATTGAATCCTCTCAGCATGGTGGGAGTTTGGAAGTGCAATTATTTTTGATGGATTACAAGCGAAATCAAATCGGTTATGAAAGTATAGAAGATGTGATAGCAGGAGCATTCAATTTGTGACAAGAATTTGTTCATAAAATATCTTGTATTTTCATATAAAATGTGTTACAATAAAAGAATAAACGATTTTTGGCATTCAGAAAGGATGATAAATCATGCCACATATTACAATTAAAATGTTAAAAGGGCGTACAGAGGAGCAAAAAAGAATAGCCTCTGAAAAATTAGCTTCCGCATTAGTAGAAGCAATCGGGTGCAATCCGACACATGTTTCAGTATCAGTGGAAGATTTCACACCGGAGGAATGGCAGGAGCAGTACAAAAAGGAAGTAGCAGAAAATGAATATCTGGTATTAGAGCCGGACTATGACCCGAAGGAGCTGTTAAAATGAGTTACATTCTGGCATCAGGTTCACCGAGGAGACAGGAGCTGTTGAAACTCATCACGGAAGATTTCATTACCCATCCGGTGGATGCAGACGAGACATTGCCGGAGGGAATGCCGGTAGAAATGGCATCAGCATTTTTAGCAGACAGGAAAGCAAAGAAAGCCTCTGAAATTTTTCCGGAAATGGTAGTAATTGGCTGTGATACAGTCGTAATTTTGAATGATGAAATCATGGGCAAGCCGAAAGACCGAAACGACGCATTTCGGATGCTGAGAAGTCTTTCCGGCGAAGTACACACCGTGATGACTGGAGTATCATTGTACTTAGGCAGTCAGACGACAGTATTTACAACAGAAACGCAGGTAGAATTTTATCCTCTTTCGGATGAAGAAATCAACGCATATTTGGACACAGGCGAACCGTTTGACAAAGCCGGAGCATACGGCATACAGGGGAAAGGTTCACTGTTAGTCCGTGCGATAGAAGGGGATTATTTCAACGTGGTAGGTTTGCCGGTTTCAGCATTGGCAAGGCATCTGAAAGCCTTTGAGAGAGCGGTAGCACGTCCGAAAATCCATATCAACCGGAAATGATTTCAGAAACAAATTTACATATAGAGGGGGAATAATATGGCTTCTGCAAATCCGGTAAAAACGTCTTTATCAGAAGACGACATTACAGAAGTAACCCTGAAACAGCTCCGGGAAAATAAAGAAGGAGTGACAAGTTACCCGATTCTTGATTTTGACGAAAGAGCGATGAAACTTCTTTGTGATGGTGTAAAAGAGACATTAAAGTATAGTAAAATCATTCCGGCAGGCGGAAAAGGCTATGAGATGGCGAAGCGAGCCTTTGACATTGTAGTGTCAGCGTGTGCATTGACAGTATTGGCAATCCCATTAGGGGCGGTCATGTTATTGATATATCTGGATGATAAGGGCAACCCGATATTTTCACAAGTCCGTCTGACAAAAGAGGGGAAGCCGTTCAGGATGTATAAACTTCGTTCAATGTGCATAGATGCAGAACAGCGTTTTGCAGAAGTGCAGAAAGAAAACCAGAGTGACGGAATCGCATTCAAAGCGGAAGACGACCCCCGAATCACGAAAATTGGAAAATTCATCCGGAAAACGTCGATTGACGAGTTACCGCAGTTTTGGAACGTGCTGAAAGGGGATATGTCGTTAATAGGACCTCGCCCGCCGTTACCGAGGGAAGTGGTATTATACACCCCCGAACAGATGGATAGACTGTTAGTGAAAGGCGGATTAGCCTGTATATGCCAGACTGAGGGGCGCAGTGACATGAATTTTGACAAATGGGTCAGAACCGATATTGAATACATCAAGAACCGCAGTGCCCTGTTTGACTTGAAATTGATAGGTAAAATGATAACAGCAGTACTTCTCCAGAAGGGGGCAAAATGACCATATTCAGGAGGTGACGGAATTTGAATGCAGAATTGATAATAGGGCTGTTTTTGTTGGGATTCATTATATTTTTTACAATTAGGAGTTTTTGGGCGATGAAAACAGACCCCGACAAAGCCGAAAAAAAGCAAAGAGATGAAAAATCCGAAAAGAAGACGGAATTTTTATTTGATGTTTTGATTGTTTTGGGAGCACTCATCATTCACGTAGGCGGATTGTTAGGAAATCAGATGTTCTTGTGTTACATAGCAATAGGCTGTGCGATATTTGTCGCAGTAGGAACGATTCGAGTAATGCATACCACCCCCACAGCCCCTGAACCCACCCCGACAACCGAAATGAAAAAAGCCGTCATTCCCTACGGAAATATCAGCATAGAACAAATGGCATTTTATGAATGTTATCATTTGGGAGAAGTCGAAATTCCGGATACAGTCACCACCATAGGCGAAAAGGCTTTTTACAATTGTCGCCGTTTGTACAAAATGGAATTACCCCCATATTTAGAGCGGATTGAAGCAAATGCATTTTGTTATTGTCAAGCGGTATTTGAATGGAAAATCCCGTCCACAGTGAAATATATTGGAGAATGTGCCTTTTTCAAGGTAGGCTTTGCAAAAATTGACCTCCCCGAAAACATTGCAGAAATCGAAATCAAATACGGTGCATTTTCGAGAGGAAGCTATTTATGTTTCACCCGAAACGGACGGAAATTTGATTTTGAATTGCATAATGCATGGCAGGAAAAGCCCGAAGAACAATCATTAGCGGAATTTCTGAAAAATCCCACAGCGGAGACATTCCGGAAAATGAAGCAATCCTATTATAAAATTCCGCTGTCATTGGGTTATTACGATATTGATAAAAGTATCAGAAACTATCTGAAAGGCTGTATACAGCAAGTTGTACCGGAACTGATACACAGGAAGGAATTAGAAACGATTTCCGTGTTGCTGAATGACGGTATTATCACCAAGAAAAATATTGACAATTTCATTGACCTAGCCATTGACGAAGCCCAGAAAGGCGGTTCGTTTGAAATACAAATGCTTTTGACAGATTACAAAGCGAAACATTTTGGTTTTGAAAGCATAGAGGACAGATTCAGATTGTGAGGTGTTGAACATGAGATTTCACATTGAAGATAATACCTTGAAATCATACAAGGAGAAAGCCGGAGTGACAGAAATCATGATTCCGGATAATGTAACAGTTATCGGGGACAAGGCATTTCAGCTTTGCACGGACTTGAAAACAATAGTAATTCCTGAATCTGTAACAGTGATAGGGGAAAGGGCGTTTCGGCTGTGTGCATATCTGAAAAATGTGACCTTACCGGAGAGTGTAACGACCATCAAGGACAGTGCATTTTATGCCTGTAAGGGTTTGAAGGAAATTTCCATTCCGGAGAACGTCTGTAAAATCGGGAAAGAAGCCTTTGCAAGCTGTACAGGACTGAAATGCATTACAATTCCGGATGGAATGACGACCATTGAAGAAGAGACCTTTGCAAAATGCTCCAGTCTGACAAGGGTAAATATACCGGACAGCGTGACCAGAATCAATAACGGCGCATTTGCAAATTGCAAATGCTTAGTAAGAATCAACATCCCGAACACAATCGATTATATTGGATTTGGGGTATTTGAAAACTGCATCAGTCTTTCAAGGGTGACACTTCCGGAGAAAATCACCATCATTGAGCCATACACATTTTACGGATGTTTAAGCCTGAAAAATATGGTAATACCGGAGCATGTAGAAAAAATCAGTCAGTTTGCATTTGCAGGTTGCAGGAGTTTGAAAACGGTAGTAATCCCCTCCAGTGTAAAGAAAGTAGGAGCGAATGCCTTTTTTGAGTGCAGGAATCTGAAAAGCATCACCCTGAAATTGGAGAACGGGAATATTTTTGAAATTGACAATTTTGAGGAAATGTGCAAGTACGAAAACCCTGACAAAATAGCAGACACATTGATGTTGGTACTGTTCGGGAAAGATTTTTCACAGCGAATGCACCATGACATAAAATACAAGCTGATACTGGATTATTTCATAGCATCCGGCGACAAGGGCGCAGAAGCCTATATGAAAGAAAATTTCATCAGTTTTGTAGAGCATTTCATTCGTTTAGGGGACATTGACCACATACAAAGTTTAATAGAACACGCTGATTTTTTCACGCAGGAGAATATAAACCGTTTCATCACATTAGCCATAGACGTAGCGCAGACGGGCGGACTATTGGAAATACAGTTAGTTTTGACAGATTACAAAGCAAAGCATTTCGGATTTGAAAGTGTTGAGGAAAGATTCAAACTGTGAGGTGAAATCATGGCATTTCAAATAAAAGACAATATTTTATTGAGATACATCCCCGACGAAGGTCAGACGAAAGCGGTCATTCCGAGAGGAGTAGAAGAAATTGCAGACAAGGCATTTTCTGACTGTTACGGTTTGGAATCGGTATTCATTCCAAACGGAGTGAAGCGAATCGGGCGAAAAGCATTCTACCACTGTTGGAATATGCAGAAAATCAACATTCCGGAAACGGTGACAGAAATCGGTGAGGAAGCGTTTTATCATTGTGAATCGTTGAAAGAAATGCAATTGCCGGAGAATCTGCAAATAATAGGGAAATATGCCTTTGCAGGGTGCAAAATCAAGGAAATTACCATTCCGCCCTTAATAGAGGAAATCAGTGCAGGATTATGCAGTGAATGCAAGGAATTGAAGCTCATCACAATGCCGGAAACAATCAAACACATTGGAGATAATGCATTTGAACATTGTAAGAGTCTGAAAAAATTCACATTCCCCGAAAATTTGCAGAGTATTGGACAATATGCTTTTTCGTCATGTGGTTTAGAGGGAGTTTTGAATTTACCTTCAAATCTGCAAACAATGGAAGAGTATGTATTTTATGGTTGTTACAATCTGGAAAAAGTAATCATTCCGCAGAGTGTCAAAGAAATAAAGCATTGTGCATTGCCAAACACTACTAAAACAAAAATATTCATTCCCCATACTTCCATTGAAATGGGCTTATGTTGTTTTCATGCGGGACAGAAAGTATTTTTCCGCAAAAATGAGAAGTGTTTTATTGTAGTGCTGAAAGGTGAATGGTTAAAAGCATCCCTTGAAAGAGATTTGTCATTTTTCTTACAGCACCCAACATTTGGCACATTTGAGCAAATCCGAGTGGAGCAGTACAAACAGGCGGTAGCAATCGGCTTTTATGACGAAATCCCCAGAATCAGGGAATATTTAGAAAGCCATATTGCAGAAGCAATCAAAATTTTGATAGACGAAAAGCAAGTAGAAACGATTTCCATTTTGTTAAATGATAGAATTATCACGAAAGAAGCGATTGACCCCATCATAGAATATGCGATTGAATCGGCACAGAAAGGGGGTTCGCTGGAAATCCAGACCCTGTTATTGAACTACAAAGCGGAGTATTTAGGATTTGAAAGTGTGGAAGAGAGATTGAAACTATAACAAAATTCCGGTGGAGAGCTTGACATTCTGCCGGAATTCTGTTATACTATAGGTGTATGTGTGGGGAGAATCCCCCATAGATAAAGTTAAAAATTGGAGTGATAACAATGGAATGGCGTGGATTAAATGACCTGCGAGAGCAGTTCCTCTCATTTTTCGAGAGTAAGGGACATACCCGAATGGCGAGTTCCTCACTGATACCGCAGGGCGACAAGAGCCTTTTGCTGATTAACTCAGGAATGGCACCTTTGAAGAAGTATTTTTTAGGGCAGGCAGTACCGCCGAATGTGAGAGTGACAACCTGTCAGAAGTGCATCAGAACCCCCGACATTGAGAATGTAGGAAAGACCGCAAGACACGGCACATATTTTGAAATGTTGGGCAACTTCTCATTTGGCGACTATTTCAAGAGAGAAGCCATCAATTGGGCATGGGAATTCTTTACCAAGGTTTTAGAGTTGCCGGTTGACAAACTGCATTGTTCCGTATTTCAGGATGATGACGAAGCCTACGACATCTGGACAAAAGAAATCGGAGTTGACCCCTCCCACATGGTACGCATGGGGAGAGAAGACAATTTCTGGGAGCACGGTTCTGGACCTTGCGGCCCCTGCTCAGAAATCTATTTTGATAGAGGCGCAGAAAAAGGCTGTGGAAGACCAGATTGTCATGTTGGCTGTGAGTGTGACAGATTTGTAGAAGTATGGAATCTGGTATTCAGCCAGTTTGATTCAGATGGCAACGGCACATACACGGAGATGGAGCACAAAAACATTGATACCGGCATGGGCTTGGAGAGATTAGCATGTGTCATGCAGGGCGTTGACAACCTGTTTGAGGTTGACACGGTGCAGAACATCATGAAGCACATTTCCAGAATTGCAAATGTGAACTATCATGAAAACCATGATACAGATGTATCATTGAGAGTTATCACCGACCACATCAGAAGCACGACTTTCATGGTAGGCGATGGGGTGTTACCGTCTAACGAAGGCAGGGGCTACGTATTGAGAAGACTGCTGAGACGTGCCGCAAGACATGGGCGCATGATAGGCATTAAAGGCACATTCCTGCATGAAGTCTGTGACACCGTGATTGACGAGAACAAGAACGCATACCCTGAATTAGAGGAACATCGTGCTCGTATCAAGAAAATCATTCAGGTAGAAGAAGAAGCCTTTGCAAAGACGATTGACAAGGGCATGGAGCTGTTAAATGAAGTCATGGACAATGCGAAAACCAAGACATTGGCTGGCGAGGATGTATTCAAGCTGGCTGATACCTATGGATTCCCCTTTGATTTGACGGTAGAAATCGCCGGAGAGCGTGGATTTGACGTAGACGAAGAGGGTTATAGAGCATTAGTGCAGAAACAGCGTGAATTGGCGAAAGCAGACCACGCATCCAAAGCAAGCAGTTCATGGGCTGATAATTCCATCAAATTGGAAGTACCAAAGACGAATTTTGTCGGCTACACTGAAAATGAGGTATCCGCACAGATTGTGGCAATTGTAAAGGAGCAGGAAATCACCGAGACAGTCAGCGAGGGAGAAAATGCAGTGATTGTACTCGACAAGACCCCCTTGTATGCAGAGAGTGGCGGACAGGCTTCAGACCATGGAAAGATTTATACAGATTCCGGAGTATTCAAAGTAAGTGCGGTAACAAAGGATGAAGACGGACATTTCCTGCATTTTGGCAAGCTGGAAAGCGGAGTATTGAACGTTGGAAACACTGTAACAGCGAAGTATTGCAAGAAGTTCAGAAATAACGTAATGAGAAACCACACATCCGCACACTTGTTGCAGTCGGCATTACGTCAGGTATTAGGCGAGCACGTGCATCAGGCAGGACAGCTGGTAAATGATAAGGCTTGCAGATTTGACTTCTCACATTTTTCAGCCATGACGACCGAAGAAATTCAGAAAGTGGAAAATCTTGTCAACAGCTGGATTTTGGAGGGCATACCCGTAGAAGTAAACGAAATGCCGATTGACGAAGCAAGGAAATTAGGAGCAATGGCATTATTTGGCGAGAAGTACGGTGATGTTGTCAGAGTGGTAAAGGCTGGAGATGTATCAGTAGAATTTTGTGGAGGTACGCACGTACCGAACACAGCGAATATTGGCTTATTCAGAATCATTTCTGAAAGTTCTGTTGCATCTGGTGTGCGCAGAATTGAAGCCGTGACAGGTGCAGGAGTGTTAGAACTCATCAACTCTATGCAAGCAACCATCAATGAAAGTGCCAAGGCATTGAAGCTGAACAATCCGAGCGAACTTCCTGCAAAGTGTGTAGCATTGACAGCACAGTTGAAGGAAACGGAAAAGACCGTTGAGACGTTGCGCCAGAAGATGGCAGGCAGTGCAATTGATGACCTTTTCAAGAGTGCCAAGGAAGTGAAGGGCATTCAGGTAATCGGCACGACCGTAGAGGGCGCAAATGCAGATATGTTGCGCAAGATGGGCGACCAGATTAAGAGCACCGACAAGCCGGTAATTGCAGTATTAGCAGGAATTGGCGGAGAAAAGGGACAGCTTTATTGTGCAGTGACAAAGACAGCACAGGAAAAGGGCGCACACGCAGGAAACATTGTGAAGAAATTGGCATCCCTGACAAACGGCAAGGGAGGCGGAAGACCTGATTCTGCAATGGCAGGAATCGGCGACCAGAGTCTTGTGAAAGAAGCATTGAGCCAGTTAGAAAGCATTGTATCCGAATTTATCAAGTAAGGAGTTGTAACAAATGGACAAAGACTGTTTATTCTGTAAAATTATTGCAGGGGAAATCCCCTCAGCGAAAGTATACGAAGACGAATATGTATACGCATTCAAGGACATTCAGCCGATAGCACCCATTCACTATCTGTTCGTACCGAAAACGCATATTTGCTGTGCGAAGAAGATAACACCAGAGAATTCACAGGCAGTCCAGAAAATTTTTGAAGCGATTGCAAAAGTATCCGCAGACGAGAATATTGAAAGCTATCGGATTATTAACAACTGCGGAGAAGATGCCGGACAGAGTGTCATGCACCTGCATTTCCATGTATTAGCAGGTACAAAGATGGGCTGGGGCAAGCAGTCTCTGGGCTGATATAAGGAGTAAACCATGTCTGAATATTATGAAATGAAAATTGCCGGACTGGACAGGAAGCTGAAAAAATGTGCTGTCAATGAAAAGCTGGACATAGCAGCATTTATCATGTTTTCAGATGTAGAAGTTACAGTGAAGAGTGCAGAACAGCTGTTAGCGAAGAGTCCGGAATTTGATGTTATCATCACAGCGGAGAGCAAAGGCATACCGTTAGCGTATGAAATGGCAAGACAGAGCGGAAAGAATTATGTAGTTGCTAGAAAGTCAATAAAGCTGTATATGCAGGACGTTGTTTCTGTCAGGGTAAAATCCATCACGACAGCGAACGAACAGACCCTGCATTTGGATGGTGAAAAAGCGGAGCTGTTAAAGGGAAAGCGAGTTTTAATCGTAGATGATGTAATCAGCACAGGAGAATCCCTGAAAGCATTGGAAGCCCTTGTGAAGCAGTCCGGCGGTGAAATTGTCGGAAAAGTGGCAGTATTGGCAGAAGGCGACGCAGCGAACCGAGAGGACATTATATATCTTGACCCGCTCCCCCTGTTTTTCAAGGACTAATGAAGCGACCTGCGTTATACATAGGAGTGCCGTTTATTGCTGGTTTAATAATATCAGCAATAGTGGTAAGGCAGTTATGGGCGATAGCCTGCGGAGTGGTGACACTGACAGCAGGGGCAATATTGTTATGGCGTAGGGATTTGTGGAAATATGTACTTCTCAGCACGTTGTCATGTCTGACAGCGTGCTGTGTCTATTGGTACGCAGATTTCGAGGCAGAAAATCTCATGAAGTCGATACCAGAGGAAAAGAGCACATTCACGGGCAAAATCATAAACGTGTCAGAATCTGACAGCAATTGGACAGCATACACACTGGACGGCAGTTTTGACAGCGGAGTGAAAGCGAAAGTGACGGTTTCGCTGGAGTACATGAAATTTCTCTACGGTGATATTTTGACAATTGAGGGCACACCAGCCCGAACGAAAGGAAACTATCTGTACAATGAAGAATACTATCGTTCAGAGGGAATATTTTTCACATATGGCTTTGATGCGGAGCTGAAAGAGTATTACACCCCCGAAAAGCCGGATTTAAGAACCATCATTCGAAGATGGCGGAACACAATGACAGAGCGGATACATGACAGCATGGAGAGAGAAACGGCATCCATGTTGACAGGAATGTTATTCGGGGATAAATCGGGATTATCGGGCAAAAGTAAGAGCGCACTATATCGGATGGGAATCGGGCACATCATGGCAGTATCGGGCTTGCATCTGGATTTTTTAGCAGTAATCGTGGCATGGATACTGGGAAGGCTGAACGCAGACAGAAGAGTAAAATTTGGGGTATTGGGAATATTATGTCTGTTGTTTGTGATATGTGCAGGGGAAACGGTATCAGTCAGGCGAGCGTGCATCATGGTATTGATAGGGCAGTCAGCAGGGGTATTTTTCAGGACACCGGACAGCCCCACATCCCTGAGCATAGCCATGTTGATATTAGGCATAGAAAATCCGTTTATCATTCACAGTGCATCATTTTGGTTGTCATGCAGTGGAGCGATGGGCATAGGGATGATTGCACCATACATGACGAAAAATCTAAAGGAACAAACACCGATACGGAGCATATTTGCAAAAGTAATTTCAGGATTTTGGGTATTTATGGCAGTTCTTCCGGCAAGTGCGGTATATTTCAATGAAATTTCGTTGATAGCACCATTGAGTAATTTAATATTGACACCCCTCTGCATGATTGCAATGGGTTTAGGAGTGACAGCGGTTTTAATAGGAGCAAAGGGAAAATTTGCGGAGTGGCTGTTATTGAGTGCAGAAGTGGTAGAAAAGTGGGTGCTTGGAATATCGGGGAAGATTTCAGAATTATCATGGACGCATACCGGAACAGGTTCAGGCGAAGTGATATTTTTGATAACGACCGGAATAATATTGATATGTTTATGTCACATGATGGGGAAGAGCCGAAAATTGACAACCATCACAGCAATAATAACAGTAATCGTGACAGCAGTCATTCCGGCGATTTTCCACGCATATGAATATGAAGATTTACGCATAGCCATATTAGGGAGCGGAAAGAATTGTACAATCGTACTGACGAACGGAGACGAAAGCGTGATATTTGACATGAGCAGTTCCTCACAGGGGGCATCATATGCCTCAGCGTATCTTGCAAGAGAGGGAGCGAGGACGGCGCAAGAAGTATATTTATCGCATCCGACAAGAATGAATATCCAGCGATACAGCCAATATTTTGAGCCGGAAATTTGTATTTTGAAAGAAACGGCATTATTTGGGGAATATCGGAAAATGACACACAAAGAGATGTTATTTCACGGGGCGAAAGTGACAGCTGAACCGGAAAAGCTGTTGATTGAGTATGGGGAAATTGAATATCTGTGTACGAAAAGTGGATTACTGGAGGAAGACGACCAGCCGGAAATACTGACGATATTTGGATACAGTGAAAAGCCCTTGACGGAGAGCGGAATCATGATAATACTTGACGAAAGCACCCCCTACATAGAGGACAGCCACACATACATAGGTGAAAACAATCTGGAAATCACAATCAGAACAGACGGCAAAAGCCGAGTAAGGAGATTATATGCCAGTACTTGATATAAGAGGTTTGAACGAGCATTTGAAAGGGAAGCACTTTTCGAATCTGTACTACTGTTATGGAAGCGATATTTTTCAGGCAGAGCAATGCACGAGGAAAATCATCAAAGCTGTAACAGGCGGAGAGCCGGACAGCGTGACAAAATTTGACGGCACAGCCCTTGACGTGAGCACCCTTGCCGACGAAGCGGAATTATGCCCGATGTTTTCAGATTATAACTGTATCTGGATACATGATTTGAACATGGAATCAGTTCGGGAGGACGTGCGGAAAGCGGTCAGGAGTATAGCAGAGCACGTTGCAGAGCAGACAATCATCATATTTGACGTGACAGGCTTTGACATTTATGGAGGAAAGACAGGCAAGAACAAAAAGCCGACAGCGAAAAACAAAACGCTGATTGACTATATCGGGAAAAAGGGGATTGTATGCTGTACCGAGCCGAAGACCGTCAGCCAGACAGCGACAGATTTAATGGCAATAGCAAAGAAAAACGGTTGTACAATGGAAAAGTCGACAGCAGTCACGCTTGCAGAGCAGTGCAATTGTCAGTCATTGCAGATGCAGCAGGAGATGAGTAAGCTGTGTGCATATGCAGACGGCGGAGAAATCACCATGCAGATGATACAGGAGCTTGTCACGCCCCAGCTGGAAACGACGGTTTACGCCTTGACGAATGCCGTCTTACGGCACAAGGCGAATGATGCCATGAAAGCAGTCGACGAATTATTATCAATGCGGGTAGAAATGCCGTACTTGATGGCAACCATAGCCGGAAGTATGATAGACATACAGAGGGCAGTCATAGCGAAGCAGTCAGGGAAAACGGTAGATGATGTGATGAGCGATTTTTCTTATAAAATGCGTTTTGCAGTAGAGAATGCATTCCGCAACAGCATGGGAGAAACGTCGGAGCATCTGACGAAATGCCTTTGCCTGTTGAGGGATGCAGAACAGCGGATGTATTCAGGCGCAGTAGATGAAAGGGTAGTATTTGAAAAAACCATAGTAGAAATGCTGAGGAGGTGAAAAAATGCTCCAAATCAAGCAAGCAATCATAGTAGAAGGAAAGTATGACAAAATCAAATTAGATTCATTGGTAAAAGCGGTCATCATCCCAACCCACGGATTTCACATTTTTAAAGACCCTGAAAAGCTGGAATTGATTAGATGGTATGCGAAAACGACAGGTATATTGATTCTGACGGATTCCGACAGGGCAGGCTTTAAAATCAGGAGCTATCTAAGGGGAGCGATTTCAGAGGGAAGTATAAAGAATATCTACATTCCGGATATTTTCGGAAAGGAGAAGCGCAAAGCGAAGCCATCAGCGGAGGGAAAACTGGGTGTAGAGGGAATAGATGCAGACATTTTGAGACAGGCATTTGAAAAAGCAGGAGTTCTTTCAGAGCAGGTTGAGCCCCATGACCCGATTACAAAGACTGATTTATATTTTGCAGGGTTAAGCGGAACGCAGAACAGCGCAGAGAAAAGGAAGAAATTGCAGCAGTCATTAGGTTTACCGTCAATTCTTTCAGCCACGGCATTACTGGAAATATTAAATTCCATGATGACGAGGGAAGAATTTTTGACCATGACACAGGAGGAAACATAATGTATCTTTCATCATTTACATTCATTGTGTTGATATTGCCGGTCATGTTGTCAGCATACTATTTGATACCAGTAAAATGGAAGAATGGTTTTCTGTTATGTTGCAGTATACTGGTATATGGTTGGGGGAATCCGTTCCGGTTGTTGTACCCGTTAGCGTGTATATTTTATGATTACGGCATAGGGCTGTTATTGGAGCGGATGCAGAAGCGGAAGAGACTAAGCGTGGCAATATTGGCATTTTCCGCATTAGTACAGATAGCCTCTATGACGATGCTTCGGGCAATGGTGCAAGGGCGGACAGGATTTTTATTTCCGTTCGGGATAGCCGTGTACATGTTGCAGGGGTTGGGGTATCTGATAGGGATATACCGCAGACGGCACATGGCATCAGTGAAATTTGTGAATGTAGCGTTATATGTGTTCATGTTCCCGATAGTCTACGCTGGACCTCTGATAACGTATTTGGAATATGAAGAACAGCTTTCAAAGCGACCGTGCAACATCATCCAATTGAGTAGCGGACTGGAATTATTTGTCAGGGGACTTGCAGAGAAAGTGATTCTTGCGGACACATTTGGGTACATTTTTCGGGAACTGCGCCAGACCGGACAAATGAGCATGTTGACAGCATGGTTGACAACGCTGTCGTTTTCGATGTACATATATTTTGAATTATTGGGCTATTCTGAAATGGCGAGAGGACTAGGGAAATGTTTCGGGTTTCAGTTCCCGAAAAATTTCAGTCATCCGTTTTTCACGTCGAGCATCACAGCATTTCTGCAAAGCTGGAATATTACGTTGCTGTTATGGTTTCAGACGAATTTCCGGTATTTCCTGTTCAGCCGATTTGAAAAAAAGTGGCAGAAGTACGGCTTTTTAATATTAACATGGGCATTGATAGGGGCATGGTACGGAATAGAAATCCAGTTCATGTTATGGGGCATATGCATGGGGATATTATTAAGCATAGAGCAGATAGCAGGGCTTGACAGGCTTTTCATGGAGGAGAACGCCCGAAAGAAGAGGTATGTATTTGGGCTAATCTACACAGCGATTTTACAGCAATTTTCCTTTGTGTTGTTATTTGCGGACAATCTGACAGAAGCGGGGGCAATCTGGAAATCAATGCTCAGCTTTGGGAATGGCATCGCCGACCAGACAGGATTTTATTTCTTCACGTCGTACATAGCATTGTTATTATTGGGTCTGTACGTGGCGACGGACTTGTTTCAGAACATCACAGAAAGAATCTCCGTCACGCCCATAGGGCAGAAGCTGGCAGAATGCAAACCCCTCGTGCACGGACTGTTATTTTTATTTTGTCTTGCCTCGATGCTGTACGGCGAGCGCATGACAGAACTTTGGCTGAAGATATAGGAGCGATAACATGAAACAGAATAAAATACATTATCGAATGGTCATCACGATTCTTGCAATTTATATTGCAATCATTGCAGGCACAATCCGTAGCTATGACAAAACCGCCCCGATACATCCGACTATGCAGAGCCTTATTAACGGCACATGGGCGGAGCAAACAGAAAATTATCTGCAAGAGCACATTGGGTTTCATGACGTGTTATTCCGTATCAAGAGCAATACAGACCTTTTCATTGGGGAAAAGATGGTACAAGGGGTTTACATCACGGATGATATGTTACTGGAAAAGTTATATTCTGACGACATCCCCGCCCCATCCGAATCCGCCGAGCCAGTCAACGAATTTTACGAAGATACCGGAATACCGACCTATTTCATTTTAGTGCCGTCCGCCTCCGAAATTTACCGCACGAAACTGCCGGCAAATGCCATCAATGCAGAGCAAAAAAACCGCATCCAGCAAATCTACATGGAAACGGTCAATGGAATTCATTGTGTTGATGCCTATAATATTTTATCCTCGTTGAAAGACAATTATATTTATTATCGGACTGATACCCGTTGGACATGTTGTGGAGCGTATTATGTGTATCAGTCCGCCATTCAGAAAATGGGCTTTACCCCAGTATCCTTTCAGAAATATGTCATTTCGCATATGAGTACAGAATTTCGGGGGAATCTCTATGAAAAAACACTTTATCATGAAGTTCGGGCGGATGTCTTAGACCGTTACCGCAATGAATCCGGCGCACAGATAACCTCCGTCATTGCCTATGATGCCAATGGACAAGCCGAAAACCGAGGAAACCGCCTTTATGATACCTCCGCCCTCACCACTAACAACCAATATCAATATTATTTAGGGAAACCCTGTCAGAAATTAGTCATCCGTACCAATATTGACAACGGCAAAAAATTGCTGGTGTATAAAGACAGTTTCGCCGATTGTGTCATTCCTTTTTTAGTGCATCATTATCATGAAATCTGTATCATCAATCTGGAACAGACCGGAATGGACTTCACCACCTCAGCCGATACCGCCGGTTATACCCATGCCCTTTTTCTTTGCAGTATGTCGAAC
>OCVV011360008.1_pt1 | contig 20163 bp, 20 predicted proteins | sample 1539721 | NCBI WGS metagenome assembly OCVV01 (sample SAMN02144230, study PRJEB22623) | gut metagenome | biome: sheep rumen | host: Ovis aries | place: New Zealand
AGAAAACCGGAGGGTTTCTAAAGCCCGAAGGGGCTTTGATACCACCTCCAAAGGACGCGGTTCAGCACCGCATGGGGGTGGAGGTTCATTTTGACCCCTTCCAGATCAGCGCGGAAGCACATGACGCGGATCTGATCTGCATTACCCATGCGCATTACGATCATTTTGATCCCGAGTCCATTCTGAGAGCATTCTGAGAGGTCAACACTCATGGAAATAAGAAACAACAGTATCGATGCAGGAAAGGCATTTGACTGGGGCAGAACATCAAAAGAATACGCCAGATACAGGGATATTTACCCCGATGAGTTCTATCAGAAGATCATTGACAGGGGCCTGTGCGTATCCGGACAGAAGGTGCTTGATCTGGGAACCGGAACTGGAGTGCTGCCGCGCAATCTGTACCGTTTTGGCGCGAAATGGACAGGCACGGATATTTCGCCGGAACAGATCAGGGAGGCGGAGCGGCTGGCGCAGGCCGGCAATATGGACATCACCTTTCTGGCAGTACCTGCTGAGCAGATTGACTTTCCGGCGGGGAGTTTTGATGTGATCACTGCCTGCCAGTGCTTCTGGTATTTTGACCATGCCCGCCTGATGCCCAGGCTGGCAGATCTTCTAAAAGAGGATGGGAAGCTGCTGATCCTGTATATGGCCTGGCTTCCCTTTGAGGACGAGATCGCAGGAAAAAGCGAGGAACTGGTCCTCAAATACAGCCCGCACTGGTCCGGTGCCGGTGAGACCAGGCATCTCATATGGATTCCTGAAGCTGTTTATGACTATTTTGAAATGCTGGAGCATGAGGAATACGATCTGATGGTTCCCTTTACCAGGGAAACCTGGCACGGGAGAATGAAGGCCTGCAGAGGTGTCGGCGCATCCCTGTCAGAGGAGGAACTGCAGAGGTGGGATGCGGAGCACAGAAGGCTTCTTGAGGAGAGCGCGCCTGAGAGCTTCGAAGTTCTGCACTATGCGGCTTTGGCCTTACTGCGAAAAAAATAAAGGCTGCTTTAGATCGTCCCATTCGAATACGTGAACGGAATCACCTGTAAACAGGGGAATACTGAAAGAAAGAGAAAAACGCCGGAGAAGTCACTTATGAAGCTGAAGAATATACTGATCGTGGTCAAGGACATCGAGCGGTCCAGGCAGTTTTACCATGACCTGTTCGGCCTGGAACTTGTGCTGGATAACGACGGAAACATGATCCTCTCAGAGGGTCTTGTTCTGCAGGATGAGAAGATCTGGAGAAAGTTCCTGGGCAGGGAGATTGTTCCCGAGAACAATTCCTGCGAACTGTATTTTGAGGAATCCGATCTCGAGGGCTTTGTGGAACGCCTGGAGAAAGTGTTCCCGGAGGTGCAGTATGTAAACAGGCTGATGACTCACAGCTGGGGGCAGAAGGTGGTCCGCTTCTATGATCCCGACGGCAACCTGATCGAAGTGGGGACGCCCGTCGCAATGGGCTGAAAGATATGGAAAAAGGGGAGACTTGCAATGAAGGTAAGGAAAGCGTTCCTGCCTGTGCTTCTGTTGCTTTGCGCGGTATTGTTGGCGGGATGCGGCAGGAAAGGAGAAGCAGTTTGCCGGCATCAATGACATGCTCATTGCCTTGGACCACGGGCAGATTGATGCCTTTGTTCATGCGCAGGAGTCTTTGAAGGCGGCCCTGGAGGAAAAACCCGATCAATACCGTATGCTAAAGGAACCCATCGGGGAAACAGAGTGCGGCATGGCGGTGTCCCCGAAAACCCGGTATCCGCAGCTGGCCGATCAGCTGAACACATTTCTGGCGGAGCTGAAGGCTTCCGGAAGGGGCTCGTCTCATCCATGGAGAAGACGATGATCCGTGAGGACCGCTGGAGGATAATCCTGTGTATGCGGCTGGGCTGATCCCGGGACAGATTCCGTTCTCTCGGGTTGCCCCCTTATAATACTGTACAGAATACAAAATTTCTCGATCTTCATGGTAAGTCACTGTCAGTAATTATTGTCTTCTTCGTCCCATTTCTTTTTCCGGGGGGCATTTTTCTTTTTGTCAAATACCGTACCCGGGGCAGGAACCGGAATGCGCTTGAGGTTGTTGATCCGCTCCTGTTCCTTTTTTGACAATTTACGGAATTCCCTGGCGGCATCTTTTTTGATTTTGTTCATAGATTTCTTCCCCTGTTAAAATATAAAAATATAAGCTATAGAAGATTCCGATAAAAGACTATGATAAAAGATTTCGGCAGGGATGCGGGTATTGTCTTAAGTGTCTGAGATGATCATCTTGGCATCAGTCTCTTTGGCGACCCATTCCATAGCCTTGTCGGGGCTGTCGAAGGTTTTCGTCTCTGAGTATCCGCAGAATCTGCCGTCCTTTACCGTGTACATTTTTACTGTGCTGCCGTGGATCTCCGCAAATAATCCGTCTTTTCTTTCCGCGTTTCCGGAAGCCTGCTCTGCCTCTTTTCGCTCCTGTTCAAGAAGGACCGCCGTGAGGATCAGACCGGCTGTGATCCCGACTGCCATCAGACCAATTCTTTTCATCATGTCAGTTTACCTCCGGATTTTCCTGTCAGATTTTCATCTGCGTGTTCGCAGGGCCCTGTGGCATCCTGTGTTTCCTTTTCTGTCAGTCAGTCATTTGTCCGGCTTTGCCACTATATCCTGCTTTATTATAGCATGAAGGACACTCTTCCGCGGTCTGTTCTTTTTAACGCCCTGCAGTTTTTCAATTTGCGGGCTTCATGGCCATCGTGACAATACCGATGACCAGCAGGATGGGCAGCAGGTCAAATACAAAGCCGATCACAGTGACTGCCAGAATAATGGAAAAAATAAATCCCAGACCGCCCAGGAGCCAACCGAAAACGCGCATGCCGGCATCGAAGACGAAGCCGATGAGTTTCAGGAACAAAACAAACATGATAATTGCCATAAGAGTGAACATAATTTTCTCCTTTCTTTGAGGATTTCTGCAGACAAAAAAGACTTTTACCACACAGGCGCACTTTGTGACCCATGTGAGAAAAGTCTTGCTGTCTAAATCTCCCGGGGCTGAACGCCCGTCCTGACGAGTACGGTTTCCATGGAAAAGGTCCTGCTCATTCTGCCCGGCTTTTCTGTCTGCCTGCGGTCTGATAACAGCCATTTTCCGCGGTCACCTGGATTCCGGCATCTCTGCCGTCCAGCTACTCCCTTTTATCGACTATATTGATCAGAATCATCCGGACATCCGTGCCTGATCGCGGCACATCTGTTCCCTGTTCTGACGAGAGTAAGATATCATAACCCGATCCTGGTTTCAAGATGCGTTTATGAAGGATTTCTTGAAGAATTCTGAAATTTTTATTCTTCATCGCGTAATACCCGTGAATCCGGTAGTGGGATATGCACGCAAGACTCGTGAGCGAGTCCTGGCTAATCCCATTTTTTGACCATGGGCATGCCGAAAAGAACAGATTCGGAAACACCTGCCGCATACATGGCCTTTACCAATGAGGGAAGGCCGTCCGAATCCTGTGTGAAGTCCAGAAAATGCAGGTGGGAATCGATGATTTCGTACCTGGGTTCTGATGTCATTTTGCAAATATTTATGTCGCGGTCGTAAATTATAGTCAACCTCCATGTGTCGGAAGGGAGCCGGTCATTTCTCTCCACACATCACCGGCAGCTTCGAGAATGCGGTCAGCCGCATCGGGACTTTCAAAAATCGCTGCGTAGCCGCGCAGGGTCTGTGCTTTGGAGTAGAGACTTGTGGCGTGGCGGTTGACGAAGATCCGGGCTTTCCGCTTGCCGTTCCGGGCTTCCTGGATCACGTTGGTGCCGGCGGAATTGCCGTCAAGGCCCACGACCACGGAGGGTCTGCGCTTGAAGATTTCATAGGAATAGCTCTTGTAGAGGCCCATGCCGACCGATTCGATGGAGATGCGGATCCCGGCGCCGCTCTTTTTGAGCCTTGCCGCTTCCTCCTCTGTCAGCTGCGTGGGGACCATAGCATAGATTTCAAATCTGCCGCCGCAGAGGCGGACAAGCTCTTTTTCATAGGCAAGCATCCGGTAGCCAATCACAAAAAAGACCTTGTCCGGGTCTGCGCCCTCTACGATCCGCTGTACAAGGTCGACGGCCCAGTCCTGCATGCGGGTGGAACGCCGGTCGGTGTTAAAGCTTCCGCCAAGGAGGATGACGGGTACCTTATCGACAGGCATCTCGCGGACCTGGTCTTTCAGGCAGTCAGCGCTCTCCAGGCGGCCGCGGCCGATCATGAGGGTCTGTTCCGGCAGGGGCTCTCTCTGTATCTGCTGGTCAAGATACTCTTCCGGAGTCCGCTGCCCGCACAGAGCTGCAAAGGATTCCTGCTTGCGGGAAAAGGTTTCCAGACTGGCTGCAAGCACCCTGTCTTCCGCCTGTCTCATGGCGAGCATCTCTTCATAGGAGAGGTCCAGCATACGTTCAAGGGCAAGCTGTTCGTCGATGGAATCCGTCCCGTAGATGGCGCCGCCGTCGGTCCCCTGGACGCAGTTGATGCCGTCGGCCAGATACTGCCTGAGAGGATGATGACGGAGAATGCTGAGATTATTGAGACGGACATTGGAAGTCAGCTGGAATTCCAATACAACGCCGGATTCACGCAGGTCTTCGATCAGCTTCCGGCCCAGTCGGGAGTGGAGATTGGCGGTATAGAGGCCGTGGCCGATCCGCATGGCAGGCATGGCCTGGCCGGGGGCGAGCGCCTCTTTGACACAGCGCAGGCTCTCTGCAACGTTGTTTTTGAGCGAATCGTTTTCTCCCGCATGAATGCGGATGACAAAACCGGGATGGTCTGCGGCGATGGATACCAGCTCTCGGATCAGGGGCTGCAGATCGCGGATGTCATTGATCTCCTCGCCGATGATATCTGATCCGGCGACATAGGGGTCACAGGCGATGGCGCGCAGAGTGCGGACCTGGTCCTGTACGACCCGCTGGGGTTCAACCTGGTCGCGGACGATGGTCAGGGGGATTCTGCGGAAAGAAGCCAGGAAGCGGAGTACCACGCCGGTCTCCTCTGTGATGGCGGGCATGCAGGCGTGGATCTGTCCCAACAGGGCTGCCGCCTGGTCCGGCTTGACCAGGCCGGTGTCGGAGATCTCCATGTAGCAGATTCCCCGTTTCCGGCAGCCGCGCGCGATCCACAATAATTTGTCCTGCAGCAGCGAAAAGCGGGCATAGACCGGGTTTTTCCGGTCTCTTTCCATCTGTGCCAGTGCCTCGGCGATCTCCCTGTCCGGGGCAGTGCGATAATCCCTGAGGCTGACCGGATCCTCCGCGGCAAGTCCCTTGGTGAAGACATAGCGGTAAAGGTAGACCTTTTCAAGATTGGAGAAAACGGCCTGCCCGTCCTTGAGGATTGCCAGGGACGCGCGTATTTTGGGAATGTTATAAGCAGCATTTTCCGGATCGGCGAGAATAAAGTCGGCAAAATTGATAAAGGTATTGTCGTTGATCCTCCGGGTCAGATATTTGCCCTGCAGGGGCGAACCCGAAAAGCGCTTTGCGCTCACGGCCCTGCGCTCGGCAAGGAGTTTTTCCTGCTCGGGAGTGCAGCGCAGTTTGAGCTTTTTGATATAGTAGAGAGGATAGCGGATCTGGTGGTGGATGCCCAGCGCGATCAGTATATCCGGATCCAGATTGGCGTTCATGTGAGTATGGAGATCTGTGCGGAATTTGTAATCCCTGGGTATATAGGTCTTGACCAGTGTCTGCCAGGAAGTCAGGCCGTAACTCTTGGTCTGGCTCATCAGCGTTTTGGCGATGGCCGGGATGGAGGCCTTGCGCTCGATCGTTCCGTCCGGATAGATATTGGCGACCTTGGTATCTCCCAGGCGCAGAATATAGACGGCTCTGTTGGAGTCGTCTATATAGCAGGGGACCTCCCCCCGCACCACTTTGAGTTTGTTCTCGTCAAAGCTGATCGGCAGGCCGCAGAGGCGGGCCAGATTTGTGATCAGATTGCCGGTTGCGTGGTTGGGGGTCCGCAGCACATAGGAGAGAGACTCTCCCTCCATAAAAAGATTTATGATAATATCCTTTTCTTTATCCAGATAGAAATGTCCGAAAGCTTTCATCATTGTGCCTCACGTCATTGCCGCATCCCTTCCGGAAACTGAAGCTGCTGTACGGCTTTTCTTTAAAAAAATAAGAAAATAAGGAATCTGAGCGGAGCCGGTGCTGCCGTCAATGGACTGCCCTGCCTTGAACTGTCCGCTTTACAGGTTGAATCTGAGCAGAACCGGTGCTGCCGTCAATGGCTGCCCGGCTTTGTACTGCCTGATTTACAGGTTGACTACATTGACGGGATTGCCGTTGATGAAGGCGCGGATATTATCAACAGTGATATCCATGATGCGCTGTCTCGCTGCCTGTGCCGCCCAGGAAATGTGAGGGGTGATGATGCAGTTCCTTGCTTCGAGAAGGGGATTGTCGCCCCTGATCGGCTCTGTAGAAACTACATCGAGACCGGCAGCATAGACCTTTCCGGTGTTCAGGGCGTCCGCAAGATCCTGTTCGTTGATCAGACCGCCGCGGCTGTTGTTGATGATGATGACGCCGTTTTTCATTTTGGCGATACTGTCCCTGTTGATCATTTTTTCATTATCGGCAAAAAGAGGACAATGCAGGAAGATCACATCCGAGTTGGCATAGAGTGTGTCGAGATCCACATATTTGGCATATTTCCGTCCTTCCTCCGATGTAAAGGCATCGTAGGCCAGCACCTTCATGCCCATAGCTCCCAGGATCCTGGCCGTGGTTTTGCCGATCCGGCCCAGGCCGATGACACCGGCGGTTTTTCCGGAGAGCTCGATCAGGGGGTAATCCCAGTAGCACCAGTCGATATTGTTTTCCCATTTCCCCTCTTTGACCGTCCGGTCGTGATGTCCGATGTGAGAGCAGATCTCAAGGAGCAGGGAAACGGCATACTGTCCAACGATCTGGGTTCCGTAGGTGGGGACGTTGATGACCGGGATTCCCTTTTCTCCTGCATATTTGAAATCTGTGACATTGTAGCCGGTCGCGAGGACTGCGATGGCCTTGAGATTGGGACAAAGGTCGATGGTCTTCGCGCTGATCGGTGTTTTGTTCGTGACAGCGATCTCGGCATCACCGATTCTCTCGGCAATGACCGGAGATTCCACATAGGAAGTCCTGTCGTAAACGGTCAGTTCTCCAAGTCCGGCAAGTTCCTCCCAGCTCAGATCTCCAGGATTTTCCGTGTAGCCGTCTAATACAACAATTTTCATGTTCAGCTCCTTTCTGCCGAATATTCTCCCGGATCTGTGATAGCAGGCAGCCCTGCGATCCTGCAATCCTTTCCCGTTTCCGGACATGCCTCCCGCGGGACAGAAACGGGCGGAAAATGTAAATATACAATAATACAGTATGTAAAAATCAGTTCGTTAAAAACAGTGCGAAAATATAGGACCTAAAAAGAATCCTGAATTCTATTATAAAACAGTTTCGGTCAGCAGAAAACAAAGGTTTGTGCCGGTACAAACCTTTTCGGATACTTTTGGCCGAATACTTTTGCCGAATATTTTTCGGCGAATGCTTTCGGAATATTTGCGGAATACTTTCGGGAATACTTTGGGAATACTTTGGGAATACTTTTGGAAGGGGAAGACAGGTGGATAAAGCCCGCGCACATGATATAATGTTTCTGAGACGGATATGTACTGCCTTTCCGGAAAAAACGAGAGGGCGGTTGATATAACATTGGTACAACAGAGGAAACAGACGGGTTATATTTATGAACATAACAGTTTATCTGGGAGCACGTGAAGGAAATGAACCGGTCTTCAGGGAGACGGCAGCAGAGGTTGGCAAATGGATTGCGGAGGCGGGACACCGCCTGATCTACGGGGGCTCCGGCATAGGGCTGATGGGTGTGCTGGCCGATGCGGCCATGGAAAGCGGCGGCGAGGTGATCGGCGTCGAACCGCAGTTTTTTATCGATGACGGCTTTCTTCATGAAGGGATCACGAAGACCATACCCACGGAGACCATGGCAGAGCGCAGGCTCCTGATGATGGAGATGGGGGATGCCTTTATCGCCCTTCCCGGCGGGATCGGCACCCTGGACGAGATCTCAGAAGTCATCGTCATGGCGGCGCTGGGCAAGCACAAAAAGCCCTGTATCCTGTATAACAAAAACGGATACTACGATCTGCTCCGGGGGATGTTCGACCGGATGACGAACTACGAATTTATGGCAGAAGATGCAAGAGACAGGATCGTCTTTGCGGATACGCTTGAGGATATTCAGCGCGCGGTGGGAGATCTCCCCTGACTGCATGGCCTGATCGTATCCAGGGGCGGACAGCCAAAAACCACAACAGCCCGGTAAGACAGGATTTCGGGCAGGAGGCATCTGAAGAGAGATGGATTTTTACGCGGAATATAAAAGAAAGTGCAGGACACCGGAAGAAGCTGTACAGGTCGTAAAGAGCGGGGACTGGGTCGACTACGGGACAAATGTCTGTTTTCCCACGCTCCTGGATGCCGCACTGGCAAAGCGACGGGATGAGCTCTATGACGTAAAGATCAGGGGAAACCTGTGCTTTGGGCCGATTATGACGGTGGAGTCGGACCCGGAGAGGGAGCATTTCTGCTACAACAGTTGGCACTGCTCTTCTTATGAGAGACAGCTCTGTGACCGGGGACTGTGCAACTATATCCCCATGATCTTCCGGAATCTGGAGCCCTATTACCGGCATTTCCTGACGGTCAATGTCGCCATGATGTGCGTGGCGCCTATGGACCGGCACGGTTTTTTTAACCTGTCCTGCGGTGCCGGCATTGCCCAGGGGATCATCGAGAAGGCGGATATCGTCATTCTGGAGGTCAATGAGCATCTGCCCCACATACTGGGCGGATTTGACGAGAGTATCCATATCTCCGAGATAGACTATATCGTTGAGGGAGAGCATGCGCCTCTTCCGGAATTCCCGATTCCGGAGCCCTCACCGGAGGAAGTCAGGGTGGCCGAGATCCTGATCCCCTTTATTGAAGACGGCTCCACGCTGCAGCTTGGAATAGGCTCTCTGCCCAATGTGGTCGGGTCGATCCTGGCAAAATCGGATGTCAGGGATCTGGGCATGCATACAGAGCTGTGTGGAGACGCATATTATGAGCTCTATAAAGCCGGCAAGCTTACCAACAAATGCAAGACCTTCCGCTCCGGCAAGGGGGTGACTGGACTTGTATTCGGCTCCAAGGCGCTCTATGACTGGGTGGACCGCAATCCCGGGGTGATCATTGAGCCGCTGGAATACGTGAACGCCGCAGAGACGATCGCGAGACAGCACAAAATGATCTCCATCAACAACTGTATTTCCGTGGATCTCTACGGACAGGTCAATGCGGAGAGCGCCGGCCTGCGGCATATCAGCGGAACCGGCGGACAGCTGGATTATCTGACCGGGGCTGCAATGGCGCGCGGCGGCAAAGCTTTCATCTGCATGACCTCTACGCACGTAGATAAAAAAGGAGTAAGAAGCTCCCGCGTCGTTCCCTATTTTAACGGGGAGATCATCACCAACCCGCGCAGCCAGAGCTATTACATGGTCACTGAATACGGGGCGGTCAACCTGACAGGACGGACCACCTGGGAGAGGGCAGAGATGCTGGTCAGTATCGCCCACCCGGATTTCCGGGATGAACTGATCCGCGCAGCGGAAGAGCAGAAAATCTGGCGCCGGTCCAACAAACGCTGAAAGGTCCTTGACAATCGCCATGATGACTGTCATGGAGAGCGGAATCAAAGTCAGAATTTTTGCAGTAAGATATTAAAGAACAGACATCAGTGAAAAGAGATCAGTGACCAGACATTATTGAAAAAAAGGAATCAATGATGGGTAAAGAAGAAAGAAAGCTTCAGGTTCAGTGTTTTGTGAAGCATGATGCGAAACAGATTTTTACAGGGGAAAATAAACCGAGGCTTTTGTATGTGAGCAGACAGAGTGTGGACGCGAGCCGCCACCCCAGGATCATGCACGCACATGAGGATTATACGGAGGTTGTCCTGATCACGGAAGGCAGCAGCAACTATCTGATCGATCACAGACAATATGCAGTCAGGAAGGGAGATCTTCTGGTCTATAACCCGCATATCGTCCACGACGAAGTTGCAGGGGAAGGAGCCGAGGTGGAAACCTGGTGTGTTGCCGTCGGCGGGCTGCGTATGCCCGGTATCCCGGTAAACGCCCTGCTTCCGGCAGACAAGGGCTGTGTCTTTCGCGCGGATGTCCTTTTTGAGCAGATGAAGGGCCTGTGCGAGATGATGTTTCAGCTTCTCTCCGGGCCTTATGCCGGTTCGGCTACCTACTGTCAGGGCCTGATGCACTCTTTTTTGACGATGGCCCTTGCATTGGCAGAGATTCAGGAACATCCTCTGATTGAATCCGAAGAGGAGGAACCGGTTCTGGGAAACCGGGTCAAACGTTATATAGACGCCCATTTCCGGGAGCCTCTGACCCTGCAGATGATCGCGGACGAGCTGAATGTGAGCACCTATTATCTGGCACACGTTTTCAAGGACATGAGCGGATATGCTCCGATGACCTATTTGCAGAAAAGGCGGATCGGAGAGGCACAGACGCTCCTGATCCACACAGACCAGTCGATCTCCGAGATTGCCTACAGCCTGGGCTATGACGCGCAGAGTCATTTCAACCAGCAGTTCTCCCGGCATGTCGGTATGCCCCCGGGAGAATTCAGAAAGCAATATGTTATCAGCAAAAAGGAAAAATAATGCCGGTACTTTGTTTTTCGCCTGGGCTGTCTGCGGCTCGGATTCTAATAGGATCTAATAGGATACAGTAATGCCGGGATTGACTCATGGTCTTGACCGTCTGTGAATAATAACAATATTTTGCAAGTCGGAAAGAAAAAAATTGTCGGTATTTTCCCTAAAAGCAACATTTTATAAATGATTGTTAAAAAAAACCTCGTTTAAATGCATTTAAACGGGGCTTTTTTTGGGTTTTTTATGACAGTTAAAGCAAGATTTTTAAAGCAGGAAAGTGTATAATCAGTTAAGATGATTACAGTGAAAAACAAAAAACAAACAGCGCAGAATGCTGCAGGGTGGTCCGGGGAAAGAGACAGAAGAAAAAAGCTTTCCAGGGCCGCGAACAAGGGATGTAAAAAAGTTTTTTCGACAAGCATTAAAAAGGAGAGAAATCATGAAAAAGCTTAAGGTGGGTGTTATCGGTGTCGGACGTCTTGGTTATGAGCATGCATGCAATATCGCAAACCGTGTTCCCGGTATGGAACTGGTTGCAATCTGCGACGGTAATGCTCCCCGCGCAAAGGAAGTTGCAGACGAGCTGAATGTTGAAAAGATCTATTCCGATCCTGCGACCATGTGTGCAGATCCTGAGGTAGAGGCAGTTGCCATCTTCACCAACACTGCTTCCCATGTGGACATGATCCGCATCGCTATGGAAGCCGGCAAGCATGTCTTCTGCGAGAAGCCTCTGGCAGAGAACGTTGAGAAGTGCCTCGCTGCAGAGGAGATCATCAAGGCTCATCCCAATCAGGTGTTTATGCTCGGCTTCATGCGCCGCTTTGATAAATCCTATCGTATCGCAAAGCAGAAAATTGATAACGGCGACATCGGCAGAGTTGTCCTTGTCCGCTGCTACTCTGAGGATCCCAGGTCCACATTCGACAGCTATCTTCCTTTCGCTCCCACTTCCGGCGGCCAGTTCATCGATATGTCCATCCATGATATCGACCTGATCCGCTGGCTCACCGGTTCCGAGCCCAAGAAGATCTGGGCAATCGGCGGCTGCTTCGAGTTCCCGCAGTTCAAGGATTGGGATGACGGCGACAACGTATCCTGCCTGATGCAGTGCGAGAACGACGCTATGGCATTCATGTTCGCCGGCAGGACAGCTGCTCACGGCTCCGCTGTTGAGACCGAGATCGTCGGTACACACGGAACACTCAGGATCGGTGCGACTCCTTCTTCCTCTCTGGTAGAGGTCCTCAGCGAGCACGGCGTCTGCCACGAGTGCTTCCAGGACTTCGTCAGCCGCTGGCACGATGCCTACATCACCGAGATGGAAGTCTTCTGTGATTATGTCGCCAAGGGACAGGCTGCTGAGCCCAATGTCTACGACGGCACAAAGGCTACCAGAGTCGCCTATGCCTGCAAGGAGTCCTTCCTCAAGAATGAACTGCTGACACTTGACTGATTTATATTCAGTCCAAACCTATTCCTCAAAAAGGAAGTTTTTGAGAACAGAATAATATCCTTCACCTGATTGGAGGTGAATACGGGCAATGGGAGCCGATGCATAGACAACACGTTCAGTGTCTGTCTGTGCACCGGTTCCTTTTTTGTGCCCAAAATATCAACGATTGCCTGATTGCTAAACACTGTGCGCAGATTTCCAACCGGGTTTTCCTCGTGAAAAAGGGAGTCACCATAAAGCAGATCGAGCCTGTTAAAAAAAGAAATCTTCGTCGTGGCTTTCCGGGATAGGGACATCCTTCAGAAAATCGCTCCGGGAAGTGACCGGCGGTTCGACCAGCTTATATCCCTTCCACTTCATCATGCGGAACTTGAAATCCAGAAGTTCCATGGGAACATTGAGTATGGCGGCGGCCGTAAAGAAGGTGCTGTCATTGTTGATCTCCTCGAGTACTTTTTCGTCATCCATCAAAAGCTCTGCCGCAAAGAGGTTTGCCTCCTTTTCTGCCGCGGAGCTTTCGTCATATAGCGCGGTGTCGTGGAAGGTGCTGAAGCCGCTGCTGCCGTGCAGGACAGCATGCCCCAGCTCATGTGCCAGTATATAGCGCTGGACGATCTCCGGCAGATCGCTGTTTATAGTGATGACCTTCATTCTGGCACTGCGGATGAAAAAGCCTTTGACTGCAGTGCTTCCTTTCCCCATCGGCACCGGGTTTATGATGACCTTCATGGCGCTGCAAAGCTGCCATAGGTCATCTGTCCTGTATTTTCTCTTCAGCTTGTCAACAAGATTGCTGATGTAGTCGTATTTCATGGACCGGCCCTCCTGTCAGGCACAGACAGATACAGTGTACACAGCATAATCATAGACTGCGGACCTGTCCCGAAAACAGGACAGTAAAGCGATGGCTCCGCGCTGGTTCTGAGACACAGGGGACGGTTCTGATTGTCTCATTGTGCGCAATGAGACAATCAGAACCGTCCCCTGTGTCTCATTTTTTGCGGCCGTAGGTCTTTTTCGCAGCTTCTTTGCTCTTGACGTAGGCTGTCATGAGGGCTTCAAAGAACCTGTCTTTCTCTTCCTGGGGGATGTCTCCGCCGGCGAAGAGGGCCACGCTTTCGCTGAGCAGGGCGTCGATCTCACGGCCGCCCTTTGCGCCGTAGCTCTTGCGGGCTTCCATGATGTAGCTGTCTTTTGCGATCTCTTCAAGGGGATCGTCGCAGCTGTCATCTGTCAGGAAACGGGAGGAAACCTTCAGGGCTCTGGCCAGTTTGAGGAGGGTGGCCTGGCGGGGGACTTTTTTCCCTTTCTCATAATCGAGGATGGTCCGCAGCGAAACACCGGTGGCTTCTCCGAGCTCCGCCTGGGTCAGGCCCAGTTCGGATCTGGCATGCTTCACTTTTTCGGGGAATGTTGCCATAGTCTGCACGCTCCTTTCAACAGGGTGCCTTCTGGATGAACTAAAGAGAAGTTACCAATGGAACTTTATTTCGTTCATATTACCTGTGCGGCCGATTTTTGTCAATGAAATGAGGTTCGTGAAGGGAATGATGACCTGCACCACGCAGCGTGGATTACGCAGTTTCACCGGGAAAAATCTGCTCGAGGAGCGGGTTTCCGGAGAGTGCAGTTACAGTGTCGAGATCGATGCTTTCGTCTCCGACCAGGATTCTGTGTTTCAGAATGTCGATTTTGCGGACGATGCCGGCGGCGGTCCGGTATTGGCCCCGCCCGCTTCCGAAGGATTCCGATTCGGGATCTTCACAGGGAGAAAAATATGTGACTTCAATGCGGATCCGGTTTTCCCTTGCTGTCCGGGTGTCGGGAGCGAGGCTGCGGATGACAGCGAGACGGCGGTCCAGCTCCTCTCTTTCTTCTTCTGTCAGAAGCTGTCGGTCTTCGTACAAAATTTCTTTTGCGGTGATGCGGCCGCTAAATCCGGCAAGTGCGTCAAAGGGGGCAAAGAGCTTGGCGCGGCGCAGGGTGCTCATGGGAGGGTGCCTGATGTAGAAGGCGTCGTAGGTGGAAAGCACGCCCGGCTTTCCGTGGCGGGGCCTGCCCCGGCGGAAAATCTCGGCATGGCGGAAGTTTGCCGGCATGGACATATTTCCTATGCCTGTATATTGTGGATTTGTATTTTGCAATGAGGCAGACATATCTATGTACTCCTTTCAATATCCGGCAGGTGCCCGCAAACATGTATGCCGGATCCTATGCGCTGCCGGCGGGGCGCAGAATCATAGAGCAGTGCTCATGCCTTGTGGCCGCCGATCTGCGTGTTCCGCTCTCTGGTCATCGCGCCCTCGAGCAGATTGAAACCCTTGAGGACGGCGTTGGGACCGAAGCGTCTGCGGATCTCCAGCATTGCGCCCTGGATCCTCCTCTCTTTTTCCAGCGCGTCATAGTCAGTGAAGAGATCCAGCTGGCAGACGCCGGTGTCCTCCCTGATCCTGATGGCATTGACACCGAGCCGCCTGTAGAGCAGGCGGTGATCTGTCTTTTGATCAAACTGTTCCAGCAGGCCCTTGCGGATGGTTGAGACGCTGGCGGAGGGGACGGGCAGGCGGAAGGTTCCGTTACTGTGTCTTGGGTGGAGCCTTCCGTAAAAGTCGACGGCCAGAGGCCCGTCATATTCCGGGCAGTGCTCCAGGCTCTTCCAGTCATAGCTGACCCACCAGGTCACGCCCCTGCAGACCACGTTTTTTCTGTACATATCCGCGCAGAGAAGCTCGATCATCTCCGTAAAGGCAATCCTGGCCTCTTCATAGGAATATGTCCTGGGCAGGACCTGGCCGTTGGAGATGCTGTGGTCATCCGTGTGATAGCTCTTGATGTCCTGCATGGTCACCGGCTCCATGCCCCACGCATGGTCGATCAGGATCTCCCCGTCAATGCCGAAGGTCTTGTAGAAGAGGGCTTCGTCCCATTGGGACCTGGCCGCGATATCCCCCATGGTGTACAGATGGAGGGAATGCAGACGGCGCATTTTGCCCGGGCCTATCTGCCAGAAGTCGGTGAGCGGCCGGTGGTCCCACAGCAGGAAGCAGTAGGAGTCTTCGTTCAGCTCCGCAATGCGCACGCCGTCCGCGTCCGGCGGCGCTTTTTTGGCGACAATATCCATGGCGACCTTGGCCAGGTAGAGGTTTGTGCCGATCCCGACGGTCGCGGTGATGCCGGTTGTCCTGAGGACGTCCCGGATGATGGTCATGGCCATCACATGGGCCGGGTGGACGAAGCTTCCGCTTTTCCGGGACTGCAGGGCAGCGGCATAACTGTAGAAATGCAGGTAGGGAGTGCAGTTGATGAATACTTCGTCAATGGAGTAGACATGGATGTCCTCTGTCGCGACATACTTCAGATACACCGAATAGATCCGGGCGGAGACACGCTCGTATTCCGCCATCCGGGGGACGGCGATTTCGTAGCAGACCTTTGTGCGGTGCTGCCTCTCATACCGGCGGATGGCTTGCTTTGCCTCAAAAAGCCTGGGGCGGCTTGGAACTCCGATGGCTTTCAGGGCGGGGCTGACCGCCAGGCAGATGGTCTGATCGGAGCGGGACGGGTCCGCAACGAGCAGATTTGCCCTGAGCGGGTCATATCCGCGGTGGACGCACTCGACAGATGCGTAAAAGGATTTCATGTCGATGGCAATATAGATATTTTCTCCCGTGACGCCGGGTTCGCTGTGTTCGTTCATGGCTCATTGCTGACGCAGGACTGCAATTCCGGAGATATATACGAATTAACAGGAACTTCAAAGTGGAACTTTATGTATTTTATGATAAGACGGCAGATGCGGGCTGTCAACCTGAAAGTTCTAAAAAGCTCCATAAATATTCCGGAACCGCTTCCGATACTCTGCAGTGCGGCTGTGATTATTTCAAAAGATTTCAAAAGAATCCTCATTTACTGCAAGAATGTTTTGTTTTCACGGCCGAAAGGTGGTACACTGAGTTTTGTGCGCTTGTGCGCGCAGTGCGATTTGTCCATATGGGTTTTCGGAGAGGCGGCAGCCGGGAGCGCGGCCCCTGTATTCAAGAAGACGATAAAAACGGAGTTTGGGACAGGTCGCAGAGCTTTTTGTTACAAAAGTTGTAATGCAGGACAGGGATACTGACCGGGAGGGAAAATCAGTGTCCGAAAAGGGAGAGTGTATGAGTACGAAAGAAAAAAAGGTGCGGCCGAATGCGGCTGCGCTTCTGCCGATCGCGTTGTTTCTGATCTTATATCTCGGAAACGGAATCTTTTTTGAATATGTCGCTAAGGAAGAAGGGCAGATGGGATTTTATGTGGTGTCTGTCGTTCTGGCCTTCTCCATTTCGCTGATCGCGGCTTTTTTACAGAACAGGAAGCAGTCCTTTGATGAAAAAATACATATCTGCGCACAAGGAATAGGCGATGATAATATAGTGATCATGCTGTTCATCTTCATCATGGCGGGCGCATTCAGCGGGATTGCCGGAGAGGCGGGAGGAGCTTCCAGTACGGCAAACCTTCTGCTGAGTATCATACCGGGACGATTCGCGGTGCCCGGACTGTTCGTGATCGCCTGCCTGATCTCTATGGCAATGGGAACCAGTGTCGGAACGATCAGCGTGCTGGCGCCGATTGCCTGCGCGGTGTCGAAGAACGGAAATCTTCTTCTGCCTCTGTGCGTAGGCGTTGTCGTAGGCGGCGCGATGTTCGGAGACAACCTCTCCTTTATTTCCGATACGACGATTGCGGCTACCAAGACACAGGGCGTGGAAATGAAAGACAAGTTCCGCACCAATATCCGTGTGGCGCTGCCTGCGGCGGCGATCACCTTTGTGATCCTGATTGTCTATGCCATCCTGAGCCGCGGCGCGCAGATCGGAGAATTCGACTTCAATATCTGGCAGGCGCTGCCCTATTTCATTGTCCTGGTCATGTCTGTCCTGGGAATCAATGTCTTTATTGTGCTGATAACCGGCACGCTTCTGTTTATCCTTGTGGGCATGCTTACCGGATCTCTGACCTACGCGACTGCTCTGTCCTCCATGGGGGCGGGTATTTCGGGCATGTTTGAGACGATGATCGTCACGATCCTGGTGGCATCCATCGCCGCGCTGATGAAGGAGAACGGCGGATTTGCCGCTATCCTTGCCATGATCCGCAGGAGCGCGGACAGCAGGCGGGGAGGTATGTTCGGAATCGCTTTCCTGACTGTCTTCATGGATCTTGCCACTGCCAACAATACGGTCGCCATCGTCATCGCGGCGCCTATTGCGAGGGACATCAGCCGTGAGTACAAGGTCGACCCCAAAATGACTGCATCGCTTCTGGATACCTGTTCCTGCATCATGCAGGGAATCATCCCTTACGGAGCCCAGCTTCTGGTGGCGGCCAATATAGCGGGTGTGGCGAGCGTCTCGCTGATTCCCTTTCTGATGTATCCCTTTATACTGGCAGTCTTTGTGGTGATTTCGATCCTGATGAGCTGAGGTTATTGATCATTTAAATAGAGACCGGGTATCCGCAGGACTGATACAGCCCCGAATATTCTGCACAGGCATTTCGTGCAGATATTCGGGCTGTTTTATTGGGAGTATTTAGAAAATACTTGCATATAAAGAAAAAATGTATAATAATTCAAATGAGTATATGCGTGCAAACGATCTTTGCTGTGACGTGACGCGGCTATGCACGCTAAAGATACAACGACATTTGTGTTCGATGGAGATAAGCACGCCGGATGGACAGCTGAGATGTAAACAATAGCGAATAAGCACGCTGTAGAGAACAGATGTTATTCGAGTGCGGCTGTTGGCAGATACGCAGAACCATAGGAGAGAGGGGCCTGCATGGAACCGGGGCCGGATGAAGTTGCTCCTGTTTTCAGATGCGGATACTATTGTTATTCGGAAAGGCGGTAATCATTGGGGAAAAAACCGACCATACAGACAATCGCAGATCTTGCGGGCGTGTCGAGAGGCACTGTTGACCGCGTTCTGAACAACCGCTCCTATGTAAAAGCGGAGGTGAGGGAGCGTGTGCTTCAGATTGCCCGCGAGGTAGGATATGAATCTCCCAGAGATATGCATCTGAGGGAACAGGATACGGGACTCAGGCCGCTGCGCCTGGGCGTTCTGCTTCCGAACTGGGGCTACGGCCACCAGTTTCTCGACGAGGTCCAGCTGGGAATCAATGAGGCGCAGGCAGAACTGGAAGATGCCCGGGTGGAAATAGTGATCAGACAGTGCAGGACCGAGCTTCCGGAAGAGGCAGTCCGGCTCCTGAGAGAATTGGCGGATCTGGATGTCGACGGCCTTTCGGTTTGTGTATTTCAGGATCAGACGGTCGAAAAGGAACTCCTGGCGCTGAAGGAGAGAGGGATCCCCTGTGTCACTTTCAACACAGATCTGCCCGATTCGGGAAGGCTTCTTTTTGTTGGAGAGGACATCAGAAAATCCGGCCGGCTCGCGGCGCAGATGATGAGCAAGAGCATTCGTCCCGGAGAACAGATCCTCATCGCCCTGGGCAACAGAAAATTCGAGGGCCACAGGCTGCGCATGCTGGGTTTTCGTGAACGAATGAAGGAACTGGACTTTCCCGAGGAAGATATTTTTATCGAAGAGACATTCAACGATTACAGTACAACGCTGCATGTGATCAGTGAGGCAATCCGCCGGCACCCGAATCTGCGGGGGATTTACATGGCGAATCTTAGCGTGATCGCCTGTACGGAAGTTGTCCGTGCCTATAACCTGACCGGAAAAATCCATGTCATCTGCCACGATATCAACGACGGGATCCGGCACCTCATGCGAACCGGAATGATCGATTATACGATTCCGCAGGATTTCGTGCGGCAGGGAAGAGAGCCGCTGATCTGGCTGACCAACTATCTGAGGAAAAAGAACCTGCCTGACGCCGGATTATTCGCAGGACTGCAGATCCTTTGTTCCGAAAACATCTGAATTTTAATCGCATAATGTCGGGGGGCGCCCCGAAAACAGGAACAGACGAAATCCGCCTGTTCCTGTTTTTTTGTCCGCGGACATCGGCACACGCACCACGGTGTGTGCAAGTGCAAAAATATGATGCAATTATTAAAATAGCACACAATTACCATGCGTGTGAAGCGAAAGGGAGTCATCACAAAAACGTGTGCATAATGCACAAAAAGAGATGTTTTGCGTGCTGTTTTATTATAACGTTTACAGAAAAACGAATATTTGTATATTGGATGTTATGCAATACAGACAAAAAATATGTTAGAATTTTGGTGGAAATTACATTTTGATTTTTCTGAAGTAATAGTGTATCATATGTGCATAGCACAGAAATGTGCAAAACACAGATGTAAATCACAAAAGTGATACGGAGGGTTACGTGTTATGAAGAGATCTGCATGTATTGATGCACTTTATGGTGAGATTCCTTTCCTGGACAGATTCCAGGCTGCAAAGGATGACGGTTTTGACGCAGTAGAGTTCTGGGGCTGGCCCGAGAAGGATCTGAACGCAGTCAAGGAAGCAGCCGAGAAGGCAGGCATTCCGATCTGCGGTTTCAACGGCGATGCGGATCTTTCCCTGATCGATCCCGATCAGACAGAAGCTTATATGGAATATCTGGAGAAGTCCTGCGAGACAGCCAAGTTCCTGAACGCTCCCTGCGTGACCATCCACTCCAACGGACTGGGCGACGGCGGCATCGTCATCAACCACTATGACAACCTGTCCAATACAGTCAAGACCTGCACCATGTTCCGCAACCTTGAGAAGTGCGCGGCTCTGGCTGAGAAGACCGGAATCCAGATGAACCTGGAAGGCCTGAACATCACGACCGATCACGTCGGCAACTTCCTCAGATATACACAGGACGCTGCTGAGATGATCCGCCTGATCGGCTCTCCCAAGCTCAAAGTTCTCTATGATGCATATCACATGCAGATCAACGAAGGCTGCATCTGCGACAC
>OCVV011216808.1_pt1 | contig 20156 bp, 7 predicted proteins | sample 1539721 | NCBI WGS metagenome assembly OCVV01 (sample SAMN02144230, study PRJEB22623) | gut metagenome | biome: sheep rumen | host: Ovis aries | place: New Zealand
CAATTACAATAACTATTAAAGCAAACAATATAAATACTTTTGCATTATTAACATGAAATTTATTCTTCATATATAAATTATCTCCCTTCTATAAAAGTCTATATTCAATTGTATCTTCAGCAAGTATTTTTCCATTATTATCTAAAAATTGAATTGAAATATAATATACACCATCAATAGATATAATATCTGGTAACTGGAACTCATAATAAGTCGTTGGTGTAGTAATTAATTTAGGTGTAAATGCTACTTGATTATCTGTTGAGAAATCACTTGCATTATAAATAGAATAACGAATTTTCTTTACATCAGTTAAATTAGTACTGTCAAAGAATCTTAAATTAATTCTTGTATTATCAGAAATATCCGTATCAGCATAAACTGTACCAAGATCAACGCCGCTAGTCATTATAACTTTAGAAGTATGTGTATACACCTGACTAGTAATACTATTAACATCATTACTATAATCAGCATTATATAAAATATTTATAGAATATATTGATCCAGTTTTTATATTAGGTAATACAAATTCTTGATTAAAATTCCCAATCGAAAAAACAGTATCTTGATAAGCAGTTGGTGTAACATCAATATCATCTTCAAGAATTTGAACTCTAAATTGACCATCAACAATAGATTTATGATAATCTCTTACATTTACTATGTATCTTAAATCACCATTACGAATTTTAGATGAAATATAGAAATAAGGTTTATATAAAGTATTAAATGTATATTGGGTAGAAGTACTTTCTAATTCCAAATCAACTGACTTTCCATCAACTGTAGTAGTCAAAATAGGTTGAACTTCAATCAAATAAGTAGAACCAGTAACAAATCCAGAATCATTAGGAATAGATATATAACTAGTCATACTTTGCTTGAATATTTTATCTTTTTGATTAGATATTTTATCAAGTAATATTTTTTCATTATCATCAATTACTTTATAAACATTATATCTAATATATGAAAAGCCAACTGTTTGAGATAAATTATATTTAACCTTTAATCTTCTATTATCATATGAAGCAGGAGAATATTTAACAGTTAAATCACTAATTCCAACACTACCTATAGTTTTGAAATAATAATTAACACCTTCACGTTGTTGATTAACATCATATAAATATTCCTTAACATATGAACCATCATTCTTCTTAACATCAGCATAAACTCTTAAATAATAATCAGTCTTTGGTAATAAACCATTAATAGTCAACTTATTATTTAAATCATTAATATTATAAGGTATAGTCTTTTCTAATTTAACTTCAGAAGCAGACTCATCTAAAATACTATATAATTCGACATAAATCTTATCATTTTTCAATTGATTATCAACACCAAATGTAGATAATTTAAAACTAACAGTATTAATTAAAGGTTCAATAGTTGTAAGATTATTCTCATCTAACATACTAATACCTGGAATAATCGTATCAAAATTAAATGTATTAGTACCATTAATTTCTACAGCAGAAGCAATTAACTTCTTAGGAGAAACATAAGAATTATTAAAATTAATACCAAATGAACTACTATTTATATCATATACATTATTATAGCCAAACATTTTATCATTAATAGTTAATTTTTTATTAGCAATATCAAAATTATATTTAATAAAACTCTTATTAGCACTATCTCCTGTATTAATCTTTGAATCTTCAAAATAATAATAGTAATAAGGTTCATTATCATTGTTTCTTATTCGTTGTAAAGCAAAATAATCTCCAGTATTTTCAAAACCATAAGTACCATTGTCATAATAAACTGTAATAGTTGGAGTAATAGTCTTACCCATTAATTCTTCTATTTCAGAATAATTAATAGTAATATTTCCCGTTTTTGCAGATAATTTATCTATAGTAACAGTCTTAGAACCAGAAGTAAAATCAATCTTAACAGAACTTATTTTACTAAATAAATCAATTTTATTTTGATAATCTAAGAAACTAAATATAACCCTATTCTTTTCTGGATAAATAGCCACTTTACCAAAATCAATAGTATTAACTCCTTCATAATATTGTGAACATAATTCCTCAGTCTCAGGAGTATCTCCATTTACATAATTATATTTACCAAGAATACTAAATAGACCAGATTTATTTACACTAAACTTAATAGATTTATAATCTTTAGTTAAACTTAGCAAATTATCTCCTATACTAGCACCATCCAAATAACCAGTTATATTAGAATTATATAAAGCATGATCAACATCTACATAAGTATACTTCCAAGTATAACTACTATTATCTGCTTTACTAGGATAGAAATTGATAATAGGTTCCTGTCTTTTTGGCTTAATAACTTTACTCTTTAAGACACCAGTTAAAGGATAAACATAATCATTTTTTCCATCATAATTAATATCTAAATCAATTTCATAAGAAATATAGAAAGGTTGTCCACGTCTTAAACTATTATCACTAACCTCAGATGCTATTCCATCTCCTAAGAATAACTCACTATAATTAATCTCACCATTCTTAGGAACATCATAAGTTATAGTATCAATAACAGTACCATCTAAAGCATGAATCTTATATGTTATTTTAGTAGCATATTTAGCTTCATTATTATATGATGCTCTAAACATATAACCAACTACTGTTTTATCTTCTAAATCATCCCTATGATCCTCATTCCTATCACCATTCTTAATTGGTAATACTTCAACAGCATCTTCTGTATTATTAGGCATATCTGGCAAAGCATTTTCAATCTTTACAGTAATTGTATTATTATTAATTGGTAAAACATTTTTAAACGTTGTATAGTCATAAGCATTAGTAACTTCAATAGTATAATACTCACTCTTGAAATCACTATTTTTCAAATCAAAGAAACCAGGAGATATTCTAAACACATTATCATAATACATATCTCTTAACTCACTAGAATAAGGATCAATATTTTTATCAACTAACTTCTTAGACTTTACTAAAGTTCCTGAAGTATTACGACCTTTATAAATATTTACATTAAATCCCGTTAAAGTACTAGCCTCTAACTCAGTAGACCCAGAATTACCTCTTATTATTTGAGCATCTACAGAAAATGCTGCACTATGATCCTCTATTTGATTAAAGTCCATTTTAAATGGATTAGGATCCTCAGTCTTAATTATTACACTACCAATATAACAATTATCAATAGTTGGATTACCATCTTGTAAATCAACAGGTGCCATAACAGAAAATGAATATGTTTCATTACTTCTTAAATTATTAATATCAAAAGGTATTCTTAAAGAACCACTTGATGTAAATGAATTAGAATTACCAACAGAATCAGTATAAGTAATAGTTATAATAGAACCATTATTTATATCAATAGTATTTCCGTCATCAACTATTTCAATCTCTCCAGCAATTCTTTCAAAAGTAACATTACTCTTTCTAAATTGAACAACTGGGAATATAACACCATCTAATTTCATTGGTTCACTAAATTCAGTAACATAATCATACTCTTTTTCATTATCGTTAAATGTCATAACAACTCTAAAAACATATGGAACACCTCTAGATAGATTTTTACCATCAACTTTTACAGAAGCAGAAGCATTATTAGTTTTCTCAATTACTGTAATCGGAGTTGCCCCAGCAGTTGTTACTGTTCTAGCATCATACACTTCATAACGGTAACTAATAATTCCACCATCGCTATCTTTCATATTGTTAATTTGCATATTAAATTTACTTTCTTTCTTATCGATTGCAAAAGAAAGTGAACCAATAGAAGGTTTTTTCTTCAAAGTTTCAAACTTCTTTATAATAGTAAATCCATCAGAAATTATTGAATCATTATATACAAAATCATGAACTCTAACTGAATATTCAGTATCATTAGCTAATTCTTTAAAAGCTACAATATTATTTTCATTACTTAATGTTACATTTTGTGTTTTTAATATAGTACCATTTTTATCTTCTAATGTTACTACCACACTTGCAACATCAGAATATGAACTCTTTTTAATATTTAAATCTAGTTCATTAGTAGAAGCAAAATATTTTTCTAAAGTAACACCTATCGCATCAGTAACAAATGTTTTTTGAACAAAATCTTTATTATAAACAACATCATTTTTTCTATAATCTGAATTTAATACTAAAACATAATTAGTTTCAGGAGATAAAGCATCATTTTCAATATCAATAATACTAGATCCTGTATCATCTGTAGTTTCATAGACAATTTTATTAGTATTAGCTTCAATTATCTTAATATTAATATCTCCAGATAAAACACTATCAGAATCTACAATTTGTACTTCAGTACTTAATTTATTAGCTGTTACATTTAAATTAATAATCTTAAATTCTGGATCTTTAATTCTAGAATTAGCTTCAATTATCTCTTCTGTACTCTCACTAGTATCAACAACTCCAGAACTCATAGATGGAAGTTCTTCTTTAGTATATTTCTTAGAATTATTTTTTGAACCATTAGAGTTTCCTTTTTCTCCATTATCAGTTTTAGGATTAGTAGAATCACCTGTGATAGACTTATTCTCTTCAGCATTTATTTGAATATTATCATCACTATTAACAGTGATTTCTCCTAAAGATAATTTTCTCTCTTTATCTTTATAAATATTTTTACCAGCAAAATCAATAATTACATTATCACCAAGTTCAATAGTAACATCATCACCAACACTTTGATATGCTACTCCTTGATTTTCAATTCTAATAAGATTACCTTCTAAATAAGTAATTTCTAAATAAGTATTATCAAAAGTCTTCTCAACATCACCTATTTTTAATTTTAGCTTAGAGCCAACAATCATAAATTTTTCATCAGTAATTTTAAGTAAAAAGTTACTAAAATCAAGTTTCTTATCTAAATAATTAATACGATAATTATTACCTTCTTTTACAAAAATAGTACCAGAAAAAACATTATAATATTTATAATTTTCTTTATTTATGTCATTTAAATTAAGCACAACACTTTTTGCAAAAGTAGATATTGATCCATCACTATAATGAATAAATGTCTCAGCAGGAATAATAGTAGTTTGATTATTCTTATTTTCAATAATTACCTCATTATCTACTTCTTTATACTTAGTTTCTTCGTCAAAAAATATTTTTTCAGTTGTAGCTTTACTATTTTTAGCAATAATATGCCCTTCAGCTTGAAATTCAGTATATTTTGAATTATAAGACATAATACCATATCCAAATAGTAGCGCTATTACCAATACAATTGGAACAATAATTAAAAAAGACTTCTTAAGCATATCTATACACTCCCATACTATATTAATTTTACTACAAACAGAAAAAAAAGTACATAAAAAAGGCATTATTAAATGCCTTTATTTAAATTTCTCTTAAGCAATAAGATTCCAGATATAATTCCCATAATTATTAAGCCAACAATACCTAAAACACTAACCAATATAGTCCTATTTCTTTCTTGCTTACCAATATAATAATTATATAAAACAACATTGTTATCAATAGTGTTAGAAAGAGAATTACTACTAATTTGATTAACTATATCACTAGTACCACTAGCATTAATATTATCAACCTTAAATACCTCATATTTTTTAGTTGTAGGATTATAAATATTAATATAATTATCATCAATTACTTGCGTATCACTATTAACAGCATCAGAGCCTAATACCTTCTCAACACTCTTCTCTTTTAACTTACTCATAAGATTTAGAGTATCTTGATACTGACGATGATTGCTATTAACAATTGCTGTATTATTGAAATAACTATTAAAGTAAGACATAACCGTAGAACCTGTATTCTTTAAATCTTGCTTTAGAATATCACCATTATGATAATTAAATATTACATAATCTCCATTAATATAATTTACAGCAATAATATCACTATCACCATACATATCAGTAGCAATTGATTTAATATTTTTATTAATAAAACTCTTAGGTAAACTAATATCATCTTTTAAACTATAAAGTTTATTATCATCACCTAGATATATTAGATAACTCTTTCCATTATCTTTACTAACTAAAGCGCTATCTTTAATATTTTCAAGAGAAGAATCAATCGCATCTATTTCTCCACTACTAACAAAAATCTGTTTAGATATAAAATTACCATCTACTAGTGAATAATTATAATATGTATCAATAATACTATCACCATAAGTAAAACTATATAAAGGGACATTATCAACTAAAGATAAATTATCAAAATCATTCTCAATTAATTGCTTCTTATCAAGATTATAAATATTATGATTTTCTAATAATATTTTATCATTATAAATATTGATAGGTTTCTTACTATTATTAGTATTTTCAGTATTATTAACCAGTTTAACAACACGATAATTGATTGTATTATTACTAACTTTAGTAAGAGAAACTTTCTCATTACTAATGATTTTATCTCCATCTATATGATAATAATTATTATCAATAATAGAAGAAGTCTTTCTTAAATCATCAGCTTTATATTTTAAAGTTTTAGTATTAATTCCATCACTTAAAACAATTTCAAAATCTGTATTAAAATCATAATAGAACGAATAAGATAATTGCTCAAGATTATAAGTAGTATCATTAATCCTAAATTTAATACCATCCATTACTTTATCAAATTCAACATTAATCTTATTAACATCACTTGCATAAACATTTACTGTCGGTAAACTTGGTATAGAACTAGTCTGTTTACCAATTGATCCAGTAATATTACCAAGGAAAACTGACTCCTCTGGCAATTCAAAATGCTGATAACCAAAACCATTCCAATCATATTTCAAGAATGGGAATTCACCGCTGTCCAACATAGAATAATCAAAAGCTGTTGAGAAGAAAGGTTTATAAGTATCTTGCGACTTTAAAGAATTATATGTGATTTTAGTAACATTAGTAGGATAATTATAACTACTAATAGAACTTCCATTATATGTTGAATTCTCATATACTTTAAGGGCTCGTAATGCTGCCGTATTGGCCGTTGGTGTAAATGTATCAGCATCTTTCGTAGACTCACCTATAAAGAATCTTGATTTATCAGATACACTAGCAACCACATCTGCAATAACCATATTATTATAGAAATGTCCATCAAATGGCAATTTATTACTATTAGGTGCAATACTACTAGCATGAATTCCAGCTGAAGTAATAGAACTATTAGCAATTAAATTATCATAAATAATAATTTTATTTAATGCTGAAGTAGTATTTATATTATCTAAATAACCAATAATACCTCCAGCAAAATCATTAGTAGCTCTAACAGTAGCATTAGTAATATTGTAGTACATTGTAGGATTAGTACTAGAATGATATCCAGCTAAACCACCAACATATTTTCTACCAGTTACTGTCGTATTATAGACATAATTTCTTTGTAAAGTAGCATTAGAAAGTTGTCCTACTATACCACCTGTATTATTACCCAAATTTTCTATTTTAGAATTCCTAATTCCACAATATGCATGACTATAACTAGATGCAACACCTGTTATTCCACCTACTCTATTAGATACATCGCCACTTCTAGTTCCATATACTTCAACATTATCGACATATGTATAAGTCAATTGATTAGAATTACCAAATGCTCCACCAATAGCATCACCACTACCAGTAACTTTAGAATCACTAATAATTTGTCCACTTATATATGATGTATTAGCATTACCAGAAATACCTCCAACATTAGAGACTCCCTTTACATCAACATTTTTTACTGTAGTATATGTAGCTGAACCATTTCCAAATACACCACCAATATAGTTACCAGTTCCAGTTACTATACAATCATCAACATTAAAATTAAACATTGTTGGATATGTTGTACCATCCTTAGACCCAACTAAGCCTCCAACATAACTTCTTCCCTTTACTTCAAGATCAACACCATCAACATGAGCAATATCAAAATATCTACTTAAACCAATAAAACCACCAACATAATCACTTGTATTGCTACCAATTACCTTAACATGTTCAAGTTTTATTCTTTTAATATCCGGTGATTGATTAAATGACACAATACCAGTACGACTAGCATTAGAAGCTATATCAATATTAGTAAAATTAATATCCGACATCGTTCCATTTAAGAATCTAATAATACCCGAATAAAGAGTTGAAGATTTACTATCAATAGTAATATGATCAAAATTAACATTGCTAATATTAGAAGCAACAGTATCAATCAAACCAACATGTCCAGAAGTAGCAGTAATATTAATATTTTTTAATGTATGCCCATCATCTGTACCTTCTAATCTATTAAAACTAACTCTTGTTTTTACATTAGTCTTTCCAGCAAAATCAATATCATTAACTAAACGATAATTTTCATAAACATCAGTATCTATCTTTTGCCAATCTTCAAACGTACCTATATCTTTATAAAAAGTCAATTCAATTTTAGCTGATGGATTAATAGAAACATCCTTTTTACCATCATTATAAGTAATATTATCAATTAAATAACTATCATAATAACGCTCAGGAGTTCCATAAACTTCATAAATAGTTTCTCCATCACTCGTTACATTTTTATTAACTCTTCGTATATTAAATCCATCAATGTTTAAACCTTTAACCGTATAATTATCTGGATTTTGAATATAAATTTGAATAGTAGCATCACTAAATGACTTATCTATAATAATATCTTTTACTTTAAAATCTTTAGCATAAAATTCAATATCTTTTTGATTTGGTAATAACTTATTACTAGACAAATATTTTAATTTAGGCATTATATTCCTATTTTGACTATTAGACAATTTACTCAAATCAAATTGATTACCAAATTTAATTAAAGAATCATATGTAGAAGCAGATTTTAACTCTTCACTAGTTAAGAAAATGTCACCATTTGCCGAATTAATATTAAGACCATTAATCAATTGCTCATCCCATGCATAGTTTGAATTAACAGCAATTCTATTTCCAACAGTCCTATTCATATTAATAGCATTTTTCGAAGTATATACGCCACCAAGAACTAGAGTATTATAAATATTGTCATTAGTAGAATATCCAACTACTCCTCCAACAGAATCTTGTTGTGTATATACATAAACATTAGAAATAACACGTTCAACATATCCAGAATTATATCCAACTACTCCTCCAACTTCTTGTTGATTTGTATTAATAGTTCCTTGTACATAACTATCTCTAATAAATCCAGAATCATGTCTACCAACAAAACCACCTATACCATAAGTAGAAGCTCCATATTTTATTTCCATATTTAAATCTTGAACATAACAATTTTCAACAATTGTATCTGCTGTTCTTCCAATAAATCCACCATATCTACCATAGAATTTTACATTATTTTTATCCTTTTGATATATATGTACATTAGTTGCAGAAGAATTAGATATAAGCGTACTAGATGCCTCTCCAACAAGAGCACCTATATAAGTATCACTATCAGTAATATTTATATTTTTCAAATGAACATTATCAATAGTTGCATTACCAGACGCATATGCAATAAATCCACCTCTATAGCTTGGTCCATCTTTTGTATAATTTTCAACATATAAATTTTTAATAGTACCGCCAGACAAATTATTAATAAATGCTTTATTAGTTAATCTAACATTTTTAATAGTATGACCATTACCATCAAACTTTCCAGTAAACTTATCTATGTTATCAGAAAGATTACTAAAATCTAAATCAGTTTGTAACTTAAAGTTTTGTGTTGAATTACTATTAATAGTTCTAAAATCAGTAATACTATTAATATTTCTATACATTTCAACTGGAATAATACGATCTTTACTATTTTTATATTCTCTCTTATAAGATTTACCTGTTGATTCAACATAATATATATTATGTAAACTATAATTTGTAACAAAAGAATCAGGATCATGGAATCTAACTTTAACTTTAGATTTACCATTTTCATTTACTTGATCCAACACATCTACTTTAATTCCATTATAAAAATCTAAATCATCTATTTTACTATATCCAATATTATCAAATATCAAAGTAGCTTCAACAGTCTCATCATCTTTTTCCACTCTATTTTCAATAGTTAAATAATCAATCTCTCCATCATCTTCTTTTGGAAGTTCAATATATTCTTGATTTGGCATAACATCTGGCCAAATAATATGTGGATAATATCCATACTTAACATAATTTTCAACATCAAAAGCATTATCTGCATTTAAAATATTTTGAAACTCTTCTTGTCTTAGAGTATTAGGAGCAATTTTATTAGAATAACTACCAGAATAAATATCTTTAGTAGCATAATAAAGATTAACAGCATTAACACCACCAGAGAAAAAGTTAACATCTCGAGCCGTATTTCTATAAGTACCACTAGAATTAGTATAAGCATTCCTAATAATAGTTCTACTAATAGATCCTGCAATATTACCAACTTCATTCTGGTATGATTCATTAGTAGATGACTCTGCTATATTAACATCAACTAAAGAATATATATTTGAAATATATGAATTAGCAGCAGTATAATAAGTAAGTGCTCCAACATATTTACTACCAAAAGATGGATTGTTATAAGTAGCATCAATTGCTTTTCCATATAAATAACCATTAGTAATAGTTCCATAATTCTCTAAGCAAACTAAAGAACCATATCTAACTACATCAAGAGAATCCTTACTATTAACAACAAAGTTTTTAATATTACCATAATTATATCTAATCATTAAAGTAACTAAAGTATTTCCCAAATGATTACTTTGTTCAAGAGTTGCCATAATATTTTCAATAGTACCATAATTATAATATGCTATCCCATCAAAATAATCTCTAGCTGGATATTCAAAATAAACATGTAAATCAATGTTCTTTAAAACAGCATTACTACCAAGTTTATAGAACAAATATTCAGAAGTTTTACCACTAGTAATATATGTATCACGAATAATTTTATGACCTTGAAAATCAATAATTCCATTAAACTCTGTACCAATACTTCTATTAGTATTAGAAAAATCCAAATCATCTGAAACTAAATAAAAACCAGAAGTATGAATTTGAAAAAACTCATCTACATTATGAATAGTTCTAATCTCATCATCAGAAGTAAACTCAAGAGTATCAATATCATAAAATCTCTTTTCAACATTTACCCCTACTACTTTTTTTCTAATACTTAGTTTAATCTTATATTCACTAGATGGCTCAATTTCATGTTTTGACATAGCATCAATAACTTGATAAGAATCATTAAAATCAAACTCAACTGTATCAATTAATTTATTATTTTTATAATATCTTAAAAAATAATGAAAATCATCTTCTTCAATTTCATGTTTCTTATCAGTTAAACTAGTAAAGAAAGATCCCATATAATTTGCTTTCGCTTTATAAGGAACATAACTAGTAGCACTACTACCTTCTTCAATCTGTAAATCCTTAATAACTATAGATGTTGTTTCATTTTCACCATCAACTTCTATAATATGAAAACTAATATATGGACTAGAAGCATTAACAACTACCGTCCTACTGTATGAAATATAATCATCTGCTTTAATATTCTTAATTTGATCACTAGCAGAATAACTATTATTACTACCTCTTGGAGTTAAATAAACTGGTTTAGTAAACTTCTTATCTTTATACTTAATCTTAAAACTTACAGTAACAGTCTTACCAGCATATTCTGGTAAATAATAAGAATAAGTTCTATAACCATTTTTAGCTGATAGAGTAACTGTATTTTCAGTCTTATTAATCTTTCTACTACTTGGCTCTCTATTACCTCCAGTTTTCCACCTTCTAGTATTATCAATATCAAATATATTCTTACTAGTAATTTGTTTTAATAAAGTATCAACTTCAACATTACCACTTAATCCTTCTTCAGTAACTATATCTTCTTCTAATAAAACTTTATTACTAACAAACGAATCATTAGAATAACCAGTATTGTATTCCTCTGCTATAAACTTAAAATTATATTTTGTATCTTTATCAAGTTTCTCTAAAGAAATATTTTCATAATCAGTATTAATATTCAATTCCTTATATAAAACAAGTACTCCAATACTATTTCTTACTTCAAGTAAAACTCTATTAGACTGAATAGCTTTATCAAAATCTTCAATTCTAGCATCAAAATTTATAACACTAGAAGTAACAAATCTATTAATAATATGAACATCAGAATCATACTTTATCGTCTTAATATTATTAACATTAGAATTAGTAGTAATATCAAAATTCTTACTACCTAATTCTACATTAGAAGATAATTCAAAATAATAAGTATGATTAGATAATAAACCTAATATCTCGAAAGGTAATGCTTCTCCTGCTTTTATTCTTTCTAAATCATTACCAGTTAAAAGAATAGTCTTTACATTTTTATTATCATCAGAGTCTTTAACAACAATTTTAATAGAAGATAATAATTGTTTTAAAACAGTATTAGTATCATCTGAAATAGACACATTAAAACTAATCTTATCAACATCAGATTCAATATTATCAAAATTTAATTTTACATAACCTAAAGTAGTTATAGGCTCTGTTGTAAATTTTCCTTCAACAATTGTTTTGCCTTTAATAATTCCATTTCCGTCTTCTAAATCATAATCACCAATTAAAGAAACAGAATAAACTTCATTAGGTGATAAATTATCTAAAGTAAAAGTTAAATCACTAACTTTTCCCTCTTTAATAATGTTTTTATCATTGTCATAAACAACATACTTCATATTAGCAATATTAACATTATCTCTATTAGTTAAATCAAATGATAAAGTAGCCTTATCAATACCTCTACTCTTAACAGACAAATAACCACTAGGTGCTTGCTTTATAGTTTTAAAACTATAATTAACAGCATTCTTCTTCAATAAATTACCAGCTACATCATAAAACTCAACATCTACATTATATCTAGTATTACTAGAAAGAGATTTAGCTGTAGAATAATTTTGACTTTCTAGTTTTAATAACTTAGTAATATATCCAGATGATAGCTGATAACTATTATTACCAATCTTTAATATAACTTTCTTAATACCTTTTAAAACTTCATCACTACTCTTATTATTTAATTTAATTCCCTGAAATACTGCATAATTAGAATAAGGAACAATCTTATCTATACTAAAATTAACATTTTCTAGACCAGATATATCTTTAGTAGAAATCTTAAATCTAGTAAATTCACTTTTTACTTCTTGTCCTTTTTCATTTTTATAATGATATACCCCTACTACATCATAATCAGTATCTGGATATAATCCCTTAACTTCAATTGTATCTGAAATTACAAAAGTTTTTCTAACAACCAAATTCTTTCCTTTATAGAACTCAAAAGTAGGATATTTAACTATTCTACCAGTAGGATCACTAATCTCCAATTTACCACTAACAGAATAAATTCTAGCACTTTGACTTCCAAAAGTAACAGTAGGTTTAACATATTCGACACCATCTACAGTAGCCGGTTTATTTATATTATCTTCTTCTTCCTCTTCTTCTTGAACAGCAACAGGAGGAACTTCAGTACCTGCATTTTCCTCATCTTTTATAAATAAGCCCAATCTCTCAAGAAAATCTAAATAAGCAAGTTCTTTTCCATCAAAAAAGATAAAAGAACTATTATCCAATCCTTTTATTTCTTTATAGAAATACTTACCACCACTCATATAATAATATCTTAAATTTTCTTCAGAAAAAGTAATAAAAGAATTAATTGGTATAACATATTTCTTACTAGTATTTGTCTTAATAGACATTTCACTTAAATTAACATATACCCCATTATTTAATTCAACAAAATTATAAGTAAGATTATCTGCTCTCTCATAATCATTTTCATTAAATAATTTATTATCACTAATTAAAGTATTAGAATATGAATTCGTCTTTCTATACTTACTATCAATAAGTGAAAATTCATCAGATAATATTAATAATGTTTTACTATCTTTTGAAACAATAGGATAATTTAAATTAACATTAGTTTTCTTTTTATCACCAATAAAATATTTACCTCTACCTTTATATAAAGCATCATAATATTTTACTTTAGAATAATCAATTTTATCTCTTTCACTTTCTCCATTTATCAAGTTCTTTGTTATATTATCAGAAGTAAAAACATATCCATCCATATCAAATGTACGAATATTTTTGTAACTATTAAAATAAATAGATCCAACTATAACTAATAAAATTATAATTAATAAAACTACCTTTTTCATTAAATCACTTCAACTTCTTTAAATAATCAAAATTCTTCATCAATAATTTTTCCTTATTATTTATAATAATTAAATCAGAGCTAACATTAAGTTTAAACTCATCATTAGTAACAAAAACATCTCCTGTAACATTTTCATAATTATTCATCTTACCAGAAGCATAATCATAAATAAATAATTCATTAGTATCATATACATAATTTACAAAACTAAATGGAGTTATTTTAACACTCATTCCATTAAAATTAACTACACAATTATTAATAAAAATATAATAATCACTTCCATCAAATAAGAATCCTTTATTTGCTTTATAATTTAAATTCTTATTAGTTAAATAATAATCATCATATTTTTCACTTAACACAGTAAAATATGGCACCTTCTTTTGTACACCATTTGAATAAGAAACAAAACTATAATTAACAGGAATTATTATTTTTTTAGCCTTACTATAATAAATAGGTTCCCCATATAATTTAGTCTTCTTATTATTAATTTTTAGATTTGAAATATTGCCATCATGATTTATAGTAAGATTACCATTTATATCAAATCTCTCTCTTCCAAAATAAATATATAGATTTTCTTTCTTCTCTACATATGTATTTAATTCTTTTCTAGCTAACATGACATTAACAATAACTATAATAATAACAAATAATAAAACAAGTCCTACAACAATTGATGCTATCAACTTCTTCTTATTCTTCATAATTACACATCCTTAAACCTTACTACAATTTTATCAAAAAAGCTAAAAATAAACAATAAAATAAAAAGTATTTTAATATAAAATACTTCTACTTTGTTATAACCTCACAACTAGTAACTCTAGAATAACTATTAATTATATTATTACAATATTTAATTAAATCATTATAAGAATAAGTCTTTTTAAGAATAACTTCATAACTATCATCATCTTCGTGATATTCATACGCCTCAGCAAAATCACCTAGTATTGATAAAGCCTTATTTTGAGTAGTTTTACTATTAAACTTAATAAGTGCATGATCAGCTAAATAATAAATACCATTATCTAAAACATAATCATCACTAACTGTCTCTTCTGAATTAGTACCCTTTTCATATTCATCAAATATTTTAGCATCAATTACACTTATATCTTCCGGTTCCTGTACTGGAGTTTCTCTATCAGTCTTAATTGCAACAGCAAATACTACTACAACAAATACAATAAGAACTATAAATAAAACTGTAAACAATAATTTATTTTTAATATGATCTTCCATATTCTTCACCTATTATTATAATAACACAAAATATATAATAAAGAAAAATAGAAATCAATTATGATTTCTATTTTACATTAACTAGGAATATATAATGTACCATTACTATCATAAGCCCCTTGTACTGCAACTCCATCTACTATAAATGTAAATGTAGGCCTATTACTAGTATTTCTAAACATGCCAGTAAAAGTAGCAGTATTAGATAAATTCCAGTCATTAATTTTACTAGCCCCATCTGCAGTTAACTTACTAAGGCCATAGAAAGCAGCAGTATAACTTCTACCATTTTCAACATTCCAATTACGTAAACCATTTAATGTAGTTAAATTTGAACAACCATCAAATAAACTATTAAAATTAGTAACTTTAGATACATCCCAATTATCTAAACCATCAGTACTTGTAAGTTTAGACATTTGAGCAAAAGTTTGATTTAGACTAGTAAGACTTTTAGTATCCCAATTAGAAAGTGCTCCAAGACTAGTCACCTGTCTACATTGGAAAAACATTTGTCTCATATCCGTAACATTCGATACATTAAAATTGCTTATTGGTGAAAGATCACTAACTAAAGTAGCTTGAAACATCTGAATCATTTCAGTAGCACTGCTTGTATTCCAATAAGCAAGAGGAGAAATATCACTCAAACTACTACAAGCCTGAAAAATACCAGAAAATCCCCTAACATTTGATACATTCCAAGTGCTTAATGGTGATATATCAGAAAGAGTTCTATTAGATACAAATAATGAATTCATATTAGTAACATTTGATACATCCCAATTATCAAATCCCTTTATTGAAGAAAGAGATGTACAACCATTAAACATTCCAAGCATATTAGTAACACTTGACACATCCCAATATTTTAAAGGTTCAGCATCAACAAGAGAAGAACACCCTTTAAAAGTTTCCCAAAGAGCAGTTACTTCTGAAGTATCCCAACTCTCTAAGCCAGAAATATCAACCAAATTACTAAATCCATTAAATAATTGCCCATAACCACCAATAAGTTTAGGATTAATATTATTAGAATTCCAATAAATAGTTCCATTATCATACCACATATAAATCTTCTCAGTTGAAGAAGAATCTTGTACCTCAGTAGTAGTCACCCCATCTGTACTATCACTATATTTAATAGCTCTAATATTAGCAGCACCACCAGCTAAGCTTATCATTTTATTATATAATGTATTTTTAGAATCAAATATCGCAACAGAAACAGGAGTATAATCAGCTCTAATAGTAATATCTTCAGTAATATCATCAAGAACTAATCTTCCTGTATTCATATTATATCCAAGCCATAATTTATTATTGACATAAATCTTAGTAGGTTTTTCTCCTTGCAAATAGAAAGAAACACTACCATGATCTGCAACAGAAGTAGGATAACCATATAAAGAAGCAGGAATAGAACTATCATATGTAATAGTATGTGCCCCAACAGTATCTACAAATTTAAATTTAACATAAGAATTTAATTCATTATTATTTATAGTAGTTAATCCATCTTTATACTTAAAAGTAACAGTAGCACTAATCTCCTCACCAGGATTAATAGAATCTCCCACATTTAATCCATCAAGAACAATTACAATATCATCATTATCATAAAAACTATTATCATAAGTTATCCCATCATAATAAGTAACAGCTGAAGTCATATTTTTAAATTTAATTTGATAAGTAAGAGATGATGACAACTCATCACCAAGTATAGTCTTAGTAGATAATAAAGTTTGATAATAAGTAATAATCTTAGAATTTGTTATATCAGCTCCAACATCAGATTGATATTTTATAGAACTAATGACAACACCAGATTGTTTTAAAGCAAGCGCATTTCCTGAAACAGATAAATCAACTCCAGAAATTTGTGCATATCCAACACCAAGTAAGCAAGTGAAACAGCAAATCAAAATCATAAAAAATAAACATTTATTCTTCACTTAAATCACTTCCTTATTATCTACATAATATCATATAAATCAAAAAAAAACTAACTAATGTTAGTTATTTTTATATGGTGCCGAAACCAGGACTTGAACCCGGAACCTACTGATTACAAGTCAGTTGCTCTACCAATTGAGCTATTTCGGCATAAATAAATGACATAATACTTATATCATATCACTTATTCATTTGTAAACTATATTCTTTCATTTCATCTAAAATTTGATCTCTTTCAATCTCTATTTCACTTAATTCACGAGTATCTTCATCAACTATTCCACTACGCATTTTCTTTCTAGTTTCACCCAATTTAAATATATTAGAAAATTTAGAATTGTATTTAGCAAGCAAATCATTTAATTTATCAAAGTTTTCTCTTCCTACTACATTAAATATAGCTTCTATATTTCCATTCTTTCTACTTTCTAAAATAGCCTCTTTATATGTAACAAAGAATTCTTCAACAATTGGCCTCATTAACTCATAAGAAGTACCGCCTCTAACTTTACCAAAACTATCTGAATTAAATAAATAGACATTATTCTTATGCATTAATTCAGTAATTTCTTGAGCAATTAATTCATTAATTATTTCATTAAATAATTCATATCCTCTCTTAGTATTATCTTCTTCCAAAGAATTATCTATCTCTTCTTCACTATCTTGAACTAAATAATCCCATCCACATAAGAAAGTAATTTTATTTTTATCAACACTTTCTAATGATAATTCATATCTATGATTAAACTCATGTATTATAACATCATCCATATACTCATCTAAAGCACTCATAGATACAAATAACATCGGATATATTTGTTCCTTGCCATCAACAACTCTATAATCAGGACATACACAAGCCTGAGTATTTTTGAGTAAACTAGCTGAATAATAATTAGCTCCACACACTAGTTGTAAATCTCTTAATTCTTTTAAATGATCTTGATACTCATTATCACATAGTAATTGTATTTCTATTTTCTCTTTTCCTTTTTCAAAATCACTTTTCATAGAATCAATAATTTCTTGAGGAGGTAACAATTTAAAACACTCTTCATAAAGAGAATAATCATTACCATAATCATATCCTAATCTATTAAAGAATCTAATCCTATCATCTTTAATGCTATCTTTTCTCCATTGAGCTGCATCAGACTCTAATAATTCATTACTTTCACTAGTAAAAGCAAATATTCCATCACTTTTAAAATAATAATCAAACAGCTTATCAAAAGAAGCATTTTTTTCTCTAGTGTACATAGAAGGATCTACATAATCAGCATACTTCTCATATAATTCTTCTAATAATTTACTATATAGTTTATCATTTTCATCTTTTTTATCAATAAGCCTTTGTTCCATCTTTTCTAACTTTTTTACGAACAAATCAAATTCTTTTTTCTTAGATTCATATACTTCAATAATCTTTTCAAACTTCTCATTCATTATAAAATTATTCAAGCTATTTTCAGGTACTAAAGGATACATTTGATTTACTACTTCTAATGCATTTTTTTTAGTAGTTCTATATTCATAAGTCTCTTCCCCATCAAAATATTCACTTATTCTATCAAAAATATACTTATTAGTTTGTTCAAACTCTTTAAAGCCCTCACTATTAATAAAATCAAGATAATTATCCATATTAATATTAGGATTGATTCTTTGAAGAAACGAAACTCCCTCTTCTATCTTAGCTTGAATTCTTCCCTCTTTACCTAGTTTTTCTAATTCTATATATCGTTTTATCTTTTCTATTCCAAATAAAGAATTAAATTCAATAGATGTTTCATTATTCTCAAATAATGCTTTTCTCTCTTCATAACTAATATCTAATTCATGTTCTAAATCAAGCAATAAATATTTGCTAATCTCATTCTTAATTTGTATTAATAAAGTTCTCAACTTATCATCGCTAAGAAAAGTAACATAAGCAGTCTCACTAAACTTCTTCTCTATTTCATCTCTATTCTCTTCTCCATAGTAACTTACAAAAGCTTCTATTATTTTAGGTAAAGCTTCATTAAAGGTTCTTTCATGATTAATTAATTTTAAATAAAACTCAAGCATATATTCTTATCCAATCCAATAATTCTTTATAATTATTAGGATATACTCCTTTTCCATGAATAATATCTCCATCTACATTAATATAAAATTCATCTTGATCTAACTTATTAGAATTACCATATTCATTCTTCCATAGACGAATAATTCTAAATAATTCATTAATAACATCCTGATTTATTTCTTTTTCATTATTAATCATGTTATTTTCAATAACTAAAGAAGCACTATTAATACCTTTAATTTCAATAATTATCTTCATACACTTCACCTATTTTAATTTTATCAAATAAATCTTACTTTTTCTATTATTTATGATATAATATTTACATAACTTGCCTCTATGGCGGAATTGGTAGACGCGGCAGACTCAAAATCTGCTTCTAGCAATAGAGTTCCGGTTCAAGTCCGGATAGAGGCACCATATAAAAGCAAAAAGAGAATTACTTCTCTTTTTTTTATTTGAAATATTTCTTAAATTCTAAATCATTAGAAACATACTTCTTTACAGAATTAGAATCATAAAAATATATATTACATTTATCATTCTTAACTCTACATAAATAATAAATATTATTCTTAGATCTATATCTATAAATATTATTACCTAGTTTAAATTCATAATAATCATCTAATAATCTAATATTTAATTTGTAT
>OCVV011351297.1_pt1 | contig 20156 bp, 16 predicted proteins | sample 1539721 | NCBI WGS metagenome assembly OCVV01 (sample SAMN02144230, study PRJEB22623) | gut metagenome | biome: sheep rumen | host: Ovis aries | place: New Zealand
TCCTCTTTGTCCTCGCTGTCGAAGTAGCCGTTGCCGCTGACGCGCGTCATGTCGTACATGGTGCTGGCCACGGTAGCCTTGATGCGGGGGTCGGCTGCGGCGGCGTTGAGGGCGATGCCGCCCCAGCCGCAGATACCTATGATACCGATGCGCTCGGGGTCGACATTGTCCAACCGCGACAGGTAGTCAACCGCAGCCATGAAGTCCTCGGTATTGATGTCGGGCGATGCCGTACGACGCGGTTCGCCGCTGCTCTCGCCGGTATACGATGGGTCGAAAGCCAGCGCCACAAATCCGCGTTCCGCCATCCGCATGGCGTAGAGGCCGCTGCTCTGTTCTTTGACAGCTCCGAAGGGACCGCTGACGGCGATGGCGGCGAGCTTGCTTTGGGCGTCTTTCGGCGTATAAAGGTCTGCGGCCAGCGTCAGGCCGTACTGCGTTTCGAACGTCACCTTGCGGTGGTTCACCTTGTCGCTCAGCGGGAACACCTTGTCCCACACCTGTGTCAATGTCAGTTGTTGTTTCATATTGTCAGTGTTTTTCGTTTCCTGTTTGTTTCCACATGCGGCCAGAAGCAAGGCGGCCGCCATGATAGTAATCAATCTGTTCATGGTTGAAAGATTTAGCGTATGAAATTGGTATTGATGCGCTGCGGCTCTTCTTCGGGAAGGCCGTGGGCGGCGCGCTCGGCGGCGATGGCACGGACCAGGAAGGCCATGTTGCGGCCCAGCACACGCATGATCTGCATGCCTTCTTCGTCGCGGCGCACCTCGTCGGGTGTGTGGCCGTGTACCATGTTCCAGTAGCGGCTGCTGACGATGGGCATCTCGGCCAGGGTGAAGTACTTATTCAGGCGGTCGAGGGTAGCCGTGGTGCCAGCACGACGGGCGGAGCAGATCGCAGCGCCCACCTTCATGCGCAGGGAGTAGCCAGCGCTGAAGAAGAGGCGGTCCAGCAGGTTGGTCAGCGTGCCGTTGGGACCAGCATAATAGACCGGCGAGCCCACCACCAGGCCGTCGGCGACCTCGAGCTTGGGGGCGACCTCGTTGACCATATCGTCGAAGATGCAGCGGCCCAGTTCGCGGCACTTGCCGCAGCCCAGGCAGCCACGGATGTCCTTGTGGCCCACATGGATGATGTCTGTCGCGATGCCGTTCCTTTCCAACTCGCCGGCCACGGTGGCGAGGGCGGTATAGGTGCAGCCGTTGGCGTTAGGACTGCCGTTGAGGAGGAGTATCTTCATAATTCTTAATGTGTTGCTTTTAAATACTGTAGGTCGCCGTACCAGTAGCTGGCGGTGCATCCGCCGTCGATGAGCAAGTCGGCGCCGCTGATGAAGCGTCCGCGGCTGCTCATCAGGAACTCGGCCAGGTCGCCCACCTCGTCGGGGGTGCCGGCGCGTCGGGCAGGCATACCCTCGATCATACGCAGGTAGCCCTCTTTGCGCGGGCCGTGCAGCTCATCATTGGCCAGCGGGGTGATGATGATGCCGGGCGAGATGCTGTTGACCGTGGCGCCGCGGCGACCCCAGCGGGTGGCCTCCATCGCCACGCGCAGCACATTGCAACGCTTGGAATATTGGTAGGCCTTCAGGGTGTCGGTGATTTCCTTGATGAAGGGGATGTCGAGCAGCTCGTCGCAAGGCGTGAGGGCCAGAGCGCGGTTTTGCTCTTCGGACAAAGCGGGCAGACGGTGGCCGCTCTGCGAGCTGATGACAATGCCGCTGCCGCCCTCGGCAATAACTTTGCCAAACTCCTCGAGCAGCACGGCGGTACCGTAGAGGTCCACACGGAGGATATCCTCGACAGCGGCCTGCGAGGGCGACATGCCGGCGGCACACACCACGTGGGTCACCGGTCCCTTGCCCGTGGCATGCTCCACCAAGCGCAGGATGTCCTCCTTCGACCCGAGGTCGCACCGCAGGACAGAACATTCGAAGCCCGCGTTCTCCAGCGTCGTGGCTGCCTGCTCTGCGTTCTGCTGCGAATAGTCGGCCAGCACGATATGCTTGCCTGCCGAGACGCGGCGTATGATAGCCAGCCCGATGCTGCCAGCGCCCATCAATACCGATACTTGCTTATTGTTCATTGCTTCAATATTTTATAGATATTGCATATATTCTATTTTCAAAATGCAAAATTACGAACAATTCCCCATACGGCAGTTGCACAAATTGCGGCAGTTGTTTCACTTTTTTCAATCATCTAATATATTAAAGCATATACTCCCACACGAATTACCATATAATTAGTCATATAATTAATGGTCAATTACATGGCAATTATATGTGAACACAAAAAAATGATTGTTTCTTACACGAATTACCGTATAATTAGCCATATAATTAATGGTCAATTACATGGCAATTATATGTAAAACAAAATTGATTGTAGGCAGAAAATAAATTTTGGCAATCCGAATAATAGTCGTATTTTTGCAAATCGAAAATATGATTGGTGATAATGGGCAAACTGGCATTCATACTCCGCTTTATTCTCTCGGTCTTCCCTGCTGACAAGGACGAGAACCGTCGGCACATACATGTGGTAAGGCGCGGCAGCAAGCCCTCGCATCGTGGCGACACGGTGGCTAAAATTTGGATGGAAGAAAACGGTGTAAAGAAGATTGAAGTGGCCTGGTCGCTGCTCTCCACATCGGAAGAGCAAATGATAGTAGAAGCCATAGACCAGCACTGGGACGAACTCAACAAGCTCATCGACCAAGTGTTTGAAGGAAAGAAAATACAAATGAAACGAATCAAATAAACATTGATATGTGCAAGTATAAAGACACCAATTTGGGAATCAAGAAACTGGACTTCGGTCAGAAGCGCGGTATGATGGCCGTCTACCTGACCGACGGACGTGTGGTGCTGGTGCCCGTCAGCATGTTCCCCGACATCAAAAGACTCAGCAGCAAGCAGCGCGAGGATTGGATGGTGCTTGATGACCAATACTTCACCTTCGAGGCAGACAGCCGCATCTACTCCATCAAGGATGTACTGAAAGTGTGAGACGCCCACAGGAACGGCACGACATTGTCGGATATCATATCGAATGTGCAGAAAAAAATAAACTGTAGATAATATGCATTTTGCACCGTGAAACAAAAATATAAACTATGGTATAAAACAAAAAATTTAGAATAGACATAAAGACATATTGAGCTTGACGCTCTTGTTCTCCTTTGACGAATCTGGTAAATTCAAAATATCCGAGAATAAGATTGCTGAAAGTTCACGCGTAGGCGTGAATTATTCACTACTTATTAGGGATAAAGGTTTACCAGAACCTGTCAAAGATGATAAGTAATTTTTACAAATGAATAATTAACGCCTTTTTATTATGCAATTACCACATGTTTTAATGCCTTATTTTACTAAAAAAACGTTGATTGTTGCCTGTCTATTCATTATCTACATACAAGGTATGGCACAGACAACAATACAGATGGAAGAATCAGGTGGGGTTTACAAAATTCCATGTACCATTAATGGTCTTAAACTCAAAATGATATTTGACCCAGGAGCTTCTAATGTATGTTTATCAGAGACTGTTGCGTTAATGATGATAGAGAATGACTATTTATCAATTGACGATATCAAAGGAACGTCTCAGTCACAAGTGGCAGATGGACGATTTGTGGATAATACCATTATTACACTTAAGGAAATAAAAATTGGAGACAAAACACTCACAAATGTAGATGCTGTAGTTGTACATGGGCAAAATGCACCTCTATTATTTGGACAATCCGCATTAAGGAAACTAGGTTTTTACTCAATTTCAGGAAACAGACTGACTATTGGCATAGAAAAAAACAGTTTGATGGATAAAAAAGGACATAAAAAGGCCTTGTATGATATTTTAATAAAAGATTATGATTTAGGATCATTTGAACAATTTGCACAGGATGTAGAGGACGACGTAAAAAGGAAGAAGCTTTATAATGCAATAAAAGATGAATATGATATATCCGACTATGAGGAATTCTCACAATATCTTATGGGAAATGGCTTATCAGAGGAGGAAATTGATCAACTTTTTATTGATGCTTCAACAGCTTATTCGGAGGAGGCTTACTCAGTTGCTATTGAAAAATATGAATTATTACAAAACAACAATCTACTAAGTGCCATGGGAATAATGAATCTTGCCGACAGCTATTACTATACTGACAGGAAGGTACAAGCATTACAATCGTATTTGACGGCAAAATCCGAAATAGAATCCAATTTCCCTGATTACACATTACATTTATATTATCAAATAGGACGATGTTACTGGTCTATAAAAGACTATGACTCTGCTATACAATATATTCAGAAGGTGAAAATAAATGCAAGCCCTTGGGGAGAATTACAATATCATGCCGTAAATGTTCTTTCTTTAATATATATCGAAATAGACGATTATTATCGTGCACGAAAAATAATAGATGAGTATATTTCTCAATACCTTACATACATGGACATTAAGGCGACAGACTGTTGGAGCAAAAAATATGTTGATGCTTTTCTCGCATCATTGTATAATATGCGGGCAATGTGTTATCCCGATTACACTGACGATGTAGAGAAATATAATATCATATCTGCCGCTTGGGGTGATAAAAAATCTATAGAGTATTGCAAAAAATTTAATTTGGATTATACGAAAAAACCATACAATTATGAATACTAAAAAAATATACCTCTCTCTTCTTTTATGTTGTATATTTAGCTTTGATTTATTTTCACAGAACATTGAACAGCTGAAGTTAAAGGCAGAATATTTAAATGACAGCCAAGCTCAAAATGAGTTAGGAGTTGCATATGAAACAGGGACGAATGTTCAGAAGGATCTTTATAAAGCATACCGATGGTATAGAAAAGCTGCAAATAATAATAATACACATGCTTGCTACAATTTGGCAAGAATGTATCATTATGGAATTGGTATTGATATTGATGTTTCAAAAGCAATAGATTGGTATAAAAAGGCAGCAAAAAATAATCTTTCATTGGCGAATCTTGCATTAGGGAAAATATACTATAATGGCTCATACGTGGCAAAAAATTACAACATAGCCGTATCATACCTGAAGGACGCGGCTTTTCAAGGTGAAACTGAAGGAATGTATTATTTTGCGTGTTGTTACGCTTATGGACGTGGTGTACCTCAAGACTCAACTAAGGCTTTATTATGGTTAAATCGTGCAATAGATGGTAAGTATTATCAGGCATACTGGATGAGAGGAATGATGTATGAAATGGGGTTAAGTGTTGCTAAAAACGATTCCATTTCAGCATTATACTACCAAATAGGCTCGTCTCACAATGTTGCGAGTTGTCAGAATTCAATTGCAATCTATTATTTAGAAGGTAGAGGAGTATCTGTTGATACAGCAAAAGCAATATATTATTTTGAAAAGTCTGCAAATAATGGCAATCAATATGCTCAACTTAATCTGGCGGATGCATATAAAGATGGCTCAGGTGTTCAAAAAAATGAAGAAAAAGCATTTTATTGGATACAAAAATCTGCCAATCAAGGAAATAAACATGCGTTAAATTCACTTGCATATTGTTATGCTCAAGGAACAGGCACCCCTGTTGACTTTGACAAGGCATTGACAACAATTGAAAAGGCAATATCTCGATACCCAGATGATCCAAACTTGCTTGATTCTAAAGGCGAAATACTGTGGATGAAGGGTAAGCGAAAAGAAGCTAAAAAAGTCTGGTCGAAAATAAAAACCGTTGCTCCACAGTATTATAAGGACAATAATACACAACTGAATAAATATATGCAGGAGAACGATTGATGAAGGTATTTTAAGATTCATAAAATGGAAAAGAATATTAATAAAAAGATTAGATTTTATCAGAGAACCTACCTGTTTCTGCTTGCATCCGCATTCCTCTTGAATTGTGTCTGTATCATAATAGTAGCACACCTTGCACCGAGGGGTGTCAGTTTAGACTTCGATTATTATGGTGTAATAGTTGGCGTTCTTTCAATACTGGTTACTGTGTTGATTGGGTGGAACATATATAGCGTAATAGATTTAAAAAAAATAAAGGAAGAACAATATTCGACTTTGATAAAAATTCAAGCAGAAAATCTGCAAATAAAAAAAGGTGTATTACTATCTAGAGCGCAGATAGAAGAGGATTTTGCGATAGTATGTGGCCCTGGAGTAAAAGAACGACCATATGTTATTTCTCACACATTAAAGGCTATATATCTGTGGGCAGAGATTAAGGAATATGAAAAAGCTAACAATTGCGTAAAATTAGTTTTATTGGCTCTTGCAGAGCCTGCTATAATAAAATGTTCAAAACAAAGCCAAATTGATTGGATATCAATATTAAAGAGCACTCCCAACCAACAACTAATTAAAGGTATAGAAAACATTTACCCACTAATCTTGAAACTTGATGTATATTAATATTTGTAGGCGATAAATACTTTATAATCTGTAAAAGAGTATATCTTTCGCGCCGAAAGATATACTCTTTTCGCATAGTTGGGTATATCTTTTCCCTGTAGGTATAGATTTGAAGGGTAAAGGCCATCGGACGACCGCCGACACATCGCCGAAGGATGGACACGGCCGACAAGATTCGTGTATACAAAAAACATTAAAATCCGAAGTGCCACTCCCGATTTTCTGCGAAAAACAGAAGTAGCACTTCTGTTTTTGCACTTTAATTCAAAGAAAAGTGGATAGCTTATCCGTAGTTTTCGATGAGGTGCTTGACGAACTGGGGGTCACCGAAGTTGATGGTGCCGGTGTCGTGCTGGTTGAGCTTGGCGATCTGGGCCATCTCGCTGTCGGTGAGGCGGAAGTCGAAGACATCCAAATTCTGCGCCATACGCTCCTTATGGGTGCTCTTGGGGATGGCCACGATGCCGCGCTGCGTCAGCCAGCGCAAAGCCACCTGCGCGGCGCTTTTGCCGTACTTGCTGCCGATGGCGGCCAGCTCGGGGCTCTTGACGATGCCGTCCACGCCCTGTCCGCCCAGCGGCCCCCAGGCCATCATCCGCGTGCCGAACTGGGCGAGCAGCGGCTCGATGGCGGTCTGCTGGATGAGGGTGTTGCACTGCAGTTGGTTGACCATGGGCTTGACCTCCACATAGTGGGCGAAGTCGAAAAAGCGGCCTGCCTGGAAGTTGCTCACGCCGATGGCGCGCACCTTGCCGTCGCGGTAGGCACGCTCCATGGCACGCCAGGTGCCGAAGACGTCGCCATAGGCCTGATGGATAAGCAGCAGGTCGATGTAGTCGGTCTGCAACTTGCGCAGGCTCTCGTCGATGCTGCGGGCGGCACGCTCCTCACCAGCGTTGCTGATCCACACCTTGGTGACGAGGAAAAGGTCCTCGCGCCGCAGGCCGCTCTTGCGCCAGGCGTTGCCCACGCCCTCCTCGTTGGAGTAGGCCTGCGCGGTGTCGACGAGGCGGTAGCCGACGCTCAGGGCGTCGCTCACACAGTGTTCACATTCGTTCGGGTTCACCAGGAAGACTCCGTAGCCCAGGGTTGGCATTTCCACGCCATTGCTCAACTTAATGTATTCCATAGCAATTAGTCAATATTTACAATGTGATACTTACGGCAGCCGAGGCCGATCTTCTCGGCGTGCTCTTCGGGAGTGGTTTTGCGAGGGTCAACTATAGTAGCTTCCATCATAGTCTTTCTCTAGTTATTTAACAACACTGTTAATCCATTTCTCCACCTTGGCCTTGCCGCTGCGAACCTCGTGGCCGTAGATGCTCCAGCCGGCGGTGACTTTCGCTTTGGGAAAGGCACGCTTGACGTCGCTGACGCAGTTGGCCAGGCCGCTGCCCTCGTGGGTGGTGAAGGGGATGACGGTCTTGCCGGCAAGGTCGATGTCCTTGAACAGGGTGAACATCACCTGCGGATAGGTGCCCCACCACACAGGGCCGCCGATGAAGACGGTGTCGTACTGGCTCAGGTCTGGCGCCTGGCCTTCGTAGGGCGGCAGCTCGCCGCGGTTGGCCTCTTCCTGCGCCAGCTTGATGAGCGGCGTGTAGGCCATGCCGTCGTACTTGTGGGTGACGATTTCGTACTGGTCGGCACCGGTCAGCTCGCTGATGTAGTCGGCCACGATTTTGGTGTTGCCCACCTCGATGTTGCCCACGCTGTAGTTGTCGCCCGCGTGGGAGAAGAAAATGACGATCTTGTTCATTGTGTTATCTTTTGTTGATTTGTTTTTGTTCAATTCGCTGCTCACTTTTTCACTTTTTGCTACTTGATTCGGTTGTCCCGAGCAGCTGGCGAATGTCAGCAAGGCGATGATTGCAAGCATGATACGTTTCATAATTATTGTTGTTTTTCACGGTGCAAAATTACAAACCTCTCCGCACATAGCCACTATGCAGAATGCGTCCAAATGTTCACATTTTTCCTCCATCCGCAGGCCGAAAACACACTTCACCCTGCCCGCTTTGCAGGCCCTGAACACCAATCAACAAATCACCGTGACGACCAATCAAGACGGAATGGCCGACGGAGTGCCCCACGGTAGCCCCCTACATCGCGGGGGCCAAACAATCTTTCTGTATCGGGAAAACCTACTTGTTCTTCAACGATAGAATGTGCCAAGGTACAAACTGCGGCTGCACTGGCCGGGACGTACGACGGCGTGAGATCCGTCGGCCCAATGGAAACTGGCAGCACGGAACCAGACGTAGATATGCATCGCGCCCGATGGTAGGTCTTCCGGCAGAATGAAGGGGCAATCCTCACAGCCGCCACGTTCACACCCTTCGTAAACCAACACATCCTGTATTTCAGGCATATAAACGGCTACCATCAATCGATCGTCAGCCACAGCGTAGTTGTCGCTCTGTCCGGAATCGAGACAAAGAACACGCAACAAATCACCTTCGACCGCCACAGACATTCCATCACCAATATGCCGAGGCCCCTCTGCCAGCAAGAGATGCTGCGGACACAACCCCCAGACACCCTTGTCCTCATCCCATTGCAGAGCCCCATTGTTCCAGTTGGCTTTGACGAAGGCATTGCGCGGCGACACAAGGTCCTTCTTTTCATCAATTCTGGCAAAACCAATATTGACGGCTTGGGCCAACTGTGCAGAAAGACGGTTGGCAAAGGCAAGTTTGGCACGGTGCATCTGCTGCGCCGGCGTCCGCGGATTGGTGGGGCTATAGAGCGCCTTCTTTATCTGCCTGCCATTCAGCACAACATAAACGGCATCACCACGCCGGCCGTGCTCCAATCCCGATGAATCAATCTTCGACATATTACAATCCCATTTTATCTGCTCTAACGCAGGGTTATATGCGTGTTAAAGTATAGTAAATGCATCGTTATTGCCTTGTTAATGCATCGTTATTGCCTTGTTAACCTATAGTTACCCTAGAATTACCCTAGAATCATCCTACACTTACCCTACCTTTGACAGCATAACGTAGATTTCCGGTTATTATTATCTCTACGAGATAATAATATAAAAAGTCAGCCACCCATCCTCGTCTCCGCCCACAAAAAGTCTATTCTTCTGACACCATTATTCTTTCGTATTCCTCATTATTCTGGTATGGACGCACTGAATCATGAGGCGTGGCGTTTCTGTTTTTCTTGAAGTTCTCTGCCTGTTCGAAGATGGCCTTGAATACCTCGTCACGTGTTTTTGGTGGATAACCATGTTTCGCAAGAGTAAGGATTATTTGCACTTTCAATTGAGCCTTGATGTCTGCCTTTTTGTCCCAATCAATATATCTGGTATTATCGTCAACTTCGTCCTTCACATCCTTTGCAATGGCAATATATTGTTCTTCCGAGTAATTGTCGAGAAATCCGTATTGTTCGGCCACGGATTTCAGTATGTCGTAGAAGGCTTTAACCTCGATGTTGGGAATGCCTTCAGGCAACACGCTGTCTTTCTTGATTTCCTCGAACAGTTGTGCTAGCTGGTTGGCCACCTCGGTCACTATCTCGTCGGCCAGCACGATGTCGTCCGAACGGTCGTTGTACTTGTCGATGATGCCGTTCAGGCGGTTGGTGAAGCTGACGGCCTTGACCTTGTTCACCTTCTTCACGCTGTCGATGACCCTTTTTAGAAGCTGTTCCATCAGTTTCACCTTGGTGTTCTGATAGGGCAGCCGTTTCAGTTTCTCCATATACTGAGAGGCCAGCAGGTCTATCTGCTCCGTATTGTCGAGCCGCATCGTGTTGATGGCGACCACCTCTTCCGATACGAGTGCTTCGTTGACCAGCTGCAGCACGTGGCGGTTCATCTGCGTGGCATCCGGCGACTCGCCCGTGGTGGTCTTGTAGATGATGGAACGCACGCCCGAAAAGAAATGCACGTCGTTCACCTCTTCTTTGGCGACGCGGTCGTCGCCCGTACACATATTGTAGGCCGACTTCATAATGCCCACGTGCTTCATAAAACGTTTCTCCAGCTCGTCGGTCTGCTGGATGCGCTCGGCGGCAATCTGCAATGCATCCAGCAGCTCCAGAGGTGTGCCGGTGAAGAACTTGCTGTAGTCAAACCCGTTGAACATACGCCGCAGCAGGTCGAGCTCGTCCTTGAACAGCTTGACGGCGTTGTCGATGGTTTCGACGGGCGTCTCGTTCTGTCCGCCGTTGGCATAGCGCTTCATCGCCTGGTTGAATTTCTTCTTTATGCCCAAGTAGTCCACTATCAGACCCTTGTCTTTGCCCGGATAATTGCGGTTCACACGGCTGACGGTTTGAATCAGCGTGTGCATCTGCAGCGGCTTGTAACAGTACATAGTGTCCAGACAGGGCACGTCAAAGCCCGTTATCCACATATCCACCACGATGGCTATCTTGAAGTTCGACTTGGCTTCTTTGAACTGCAGGTCGAGCCGTTTGCGTTCTTCGTCGGTGCCCAGCAGGTTGTACAGCTCGGGGTCGTCGTCTTTCTGGCGGATGAACACCATCTTGATTTTCTCAATGGGCTTTATCTTTTCAGACTCTTCTTTCGTCAGCTGCTCGCCGTCGCTGCATATTTTCTTCTCTGCCCATTCGGGTCGCAAGGCGATTATCTCCTTGTATATGGCATAGCCTATTTCGCGCGTGGCGCAGACGATCATCGCTTTGCCTTTCACGGTGCTGCCTTCCTCAACCCTCCGCTCGTAGTGTTGGACGAAGTCAACAGCCAGACGGTGTATCAGGTCGGGACTGCTCAGCAGCACGCTCATCTGCGTCATCGCCCGCTTGCTTTCCTCTATCTGATAGTCCGTCGAGCCCTCTTCGGCACATTTGTCGTAGTAGGCTTCGATTTGCTTGACCAGCTCGCTGTCGGCAAACACGTGCGAGGCGCGCCCCTCATACATAATGGTCTTGGTGATGCCGTCGTTCACGGCCTCAATCATCGAGTATTCGTCCACGATTCCGCCAAAGACATCCAGCGTGGCGTCGATGGGTGTGCCGGTGAAGCCGACGTAGGTAGCGTTGGGAAGCGAGTCGCGCAGGTATTTGGCGAAGCCATACGAGCGGCGGACGCCCTTGTCGGTTATCTCGATTTTCTCGTCGAGGCTTGTCTGCGTGCGATGGGCCTCGTCGCTGATGCAGATGATATTGGCACGGTTGGAGAGCAGGTTGATGTCTTTGGAGAACTTCTGTATGGTGGTGAGGAACACGCCGCCGCTGGTGCGCCCCTGCAGTTTCTGTCGCAGGTCGTCGCGGCTCTCCACCTGCTCTATCGTATTGTCGCCCACAAACTGTTTGGCATTCAGCAGCAGGCGCGACAGCTGGTCGTCCAAGTCGGTGCGGTCGGTGATAAGAATGATGGTAGGGCTGCACAGGGCTTTGCTCTTCATCAGCAGGCGCGAGAGGAACAACATTGTCAGCGACTTGCCGCAGCCCGTGGCACCGAAGTAGGTGCCTCCCTTGCCGTCGCCGCCGGGGTTGAGTTTGCTGTGGTTGAGTATGTTCTGGTACAAGGCACGGGCAGCGAAATACTGCGGATAGCGACAGATGAACTTCTGCTCGTTCTTGGATGTGTCGGGGAAATAGACGAAGTTGCGTATAACGTCGATGAGGCGGTCTTTGCGCATCAAGCCAGCAATCATAGTCCGCAACGAGCTGATGCCGTCGCCCGGCTTGTCCTTGGCATTCACTTTTCGCCAGGCGTAGAAGAACTCGTAGGGCGTATATAGCGTGCCGAACTTGTTGTTCACCCCGTCGGAGATGACGATGAAGGCTGTGTATTTGAACAGCGATGGGATGTCCCTCCGGTAGCGGATGGTGAGCTGCTTGTAGGCATCCTCGATGGTGGTGTTCTGCTTCAGGGCATTCTTGAACTCGAATACCACCACAGGCAGGCCGTTGACGAAGACGATGGCGTCGGGGATGCGGTGCTCGCCTTCAATGATGTCGAATTGGTTCACTACCTTGAAGATGTTGTGCCGCAGGTTCTTCTCGTCGTAGGCGATGGGGTAGATGTAGAGGTTCTGCTTCGAAGCGTCCTCGCGCTTCAGCGAAAAGCCGTCCATCAGCAGGCTCATCGTGTGCCGGTTCTCTTCGTAGAGCGACAAACCCTGCTTCTGCACAATGACGCGTATAGCGGCCTCCACCTCGGTGTCGGTGATGCCGTCGCTGTTGTAGCGGTTGCGCAGATATGTCCGCAAGTCGTCGCGCAGCACCACCTCGTCAAGGTCGCGCTCAATCGCATCGCCTTTCACGTGTTCGTACCCCTGTTCCTGCAACAGGGCTATAATCGATTCTTCCAACTGCTTTTCGTTAAAATACGGCATAATGCTATTCTCCCTTTGTTAATTCATTATATAGTGCCACGCCTTTTACCGTGAGCAGGTATTTCTGGCGGGGATGGTTGGGGCGGTCGGGAAATTTCAGACGGACAAACCGTTCTTTTAGCGCGGGTTCAAGGTGATATTCCAAAAAGTTCTTCCTATCTTTCAAGCCTTTATTCTCCATCATCTGTTTTATGCTCAATTCCTCATTTCCGACAATCCGAACAAGTTTAAGGATATTTATATTGCTTGTATAGAGTTTACTATTTGGACTTAAATTGATTACAGATGTGCTTGTGGGGGTGCTTGCGGGGGTGCTTATGGGGGTACTTGTGGGAGTGGCGAGATTGGGTTGCTCGCTCCATTCTCCAGTCGGATGGATATGCAGGTAACGGTTTCTTAGGTCCCACTGCTCGCCCAACAGCAAATTGCGGAAGAAACGCTCCAAATATACAGGTGTATAGTCTATCCCCTTGGACACATTACGATAGTTGGCTCGTACCAGCGCATTGCGGAAATACCACGAGTGACTGGCAAAAAGGTCATTCTCGACATCAAACCCCAACGAACGTAAATAAAGGATTGTGAAAACGGCAGTGGTACGAGTGTTGCCTTCAGGGAAAGCGTGAATCTGCCAAATCCCCGATACAAATCTGGTTATGTGTTCAACAGTCTCGTCCTGGCTTTTCCCTTTGTAAACGAAATTGCGTTCCTGTTCGATGTCATAGTCGAGAGCGCCACGCAGGTCTTCCCAGTTCAGATAACGCACAGTGTCACCCTCCAACACCCACTCCTTCTTGGTGATGTCATAATGGCGAAGTTCGCCCGCATGTTTGAAAACGCCCTCGAATATACGACGATGAAGGCTGACAAGGCCGTTGGTTGTGAAATTGAGTGTATCGGATGAGAGTATTCTTTTGATGTTTTTTGAGGCCTTGTCTGCCTCTTCCTTGTCATCATCGTCCGCATCGCGCACGGTCTTGCTCTCATAATAGCTTTTCAAAAGCCTGTCCACCTCGTCGATTGTGATTTCACCTTCGATATTCCTCCGCGCCAAATCGTTCAGATAGTCCGATGTCTTCAGACCATCCACCGCCTGAAGTCCAATGGCAGTACTCCAAGCGTATGCAGCCTCCCGTTTCGTGGGTTCTCCTTGACGTATGTACTCGCTAAAATCCAAACTACTATCTTTCATTGTCTTGTCTTTAAATTATCACATTTTTCGGCTTAATTTGGTGGGAAAAATCACATTTTTGGACCAAAAATAACATCAAAAATCACATTTTCCGCAACTCGGCCTGTTTGGTGTCCCTTCTATGTCCCTTCTACAATCCTTCGGTGATCCTTCGACAATTGTCCGATATTCCATCCATCGCCTGCAAGCCGATAGCCACCCTCCACACTTCGGCACGCTCCCGCTTCTGAGGGCAGCTTGCAACGAAAAACTCGTCAAAATCCCAATGTCCGTACTGTATATACCCCATTACAAAAACTTCAACCTCTTTTTATTTGAGATGAGTTTTGAATAAAGTTTTGATTCTGTATTTTTATATTCAACAGAGATTGTATTCTACTTTTATCTTTGTAATCAACATCAAATTTATACATATGATTGATCACCAAATCTTGCAACAGTCTACAACACATTATATTACCATTCATATCTTTGCTATATTGTTCAATGATACTTATTGGCAACCCCGGATAATTCAAGTTTGTTGATAGATTAATCAACTTATATGAATTATATGGATTATTTTCAACTATCTTGTTAAACGTTTTGTTAAGTCTATCGTCACCAACAGAATTTGAAATTCTTGTTATTATTGCTAAGGATGATAAATATGACAAGTCTGCCAAGAATTGTAATGATTTTTTTTGAATCTCATCTCTTTGCAATATAATTTCTTCACGACTTCTATTAGAATATTTCTCAATTATTACATTTGCAATATACTCTGCTAAATCATCTTTATTATCTGACATCATAGTTAAATACAAACCTAACGTCCTTAATCCAACATTGTATGCGGTCTCAATGATTTCATATTTTGTATCAGATTCTAATTCTCCCCAATACTTAATGGCGATTTGCCCTAATATATCAATTGTCTTTACTGCGAGATTAATCTGTGCAAATAAGTCTATGTTATATACATCATCATCAAGGGAGATCTGTGCGTAATTCAATTCATCATTATCAAATTCTTTTTGTTTTTCTTCCAATTCCGCTTCAAGTAATAATTTTGAATTTCTCTCCTTGTCGACATCAATTGCTCCAATAACCCTTGAGGTGAAATCTCCCATTAATTCATTTACCGACTGTATATCTTGTTCTAATCTGCATGTTGGAGAACTTGGGAAAATCTGGCTGGCATTTTTTAGCAATGTTGATATTATCCAATTGTTTTTTGTCAGATGAGTAACAAACATTATAATATTAGCGTATTCATCTTTAAATATACGCTCACAAATTTTTTGAACTATACCCTTTATCACATCATCTTCTATATGATTTGCAATATACTTTGCAACAAAAAAGTAATAAACATAGTTTTGGCTGACTTTTACATTATTTTTAAACGTCAGCAACTTTGTTCCTTTTAGAGTTTCTTTAATTGTTTTTATTCCAAAAATAGTTTTATCCACATCGTGTCTTTCACAATATAGGTTGTAAAAATCGTCAAATTGTTCAATAGAAATTTCTTTGATTTTTTGTTCAAATAGGAAATAACAAAAGAACACCAAAAAGTTATAATAAAAACCAATATCTTTCTGTTGCTTGACCGAATGAATAAGGCTATCGTTAATCAAATGTTCATAATAAAAACCGTGAAGAGAGTAGTTGATACTATTGGAATTCTGGGTGCCCTCTAATGCTTGTAGAATACCTAAAATATAAAATGGATATGCAGGTATAAAATTTTTTCCTAGAATACTGTTGATTTGTTTGTTTGCTTCATCGTTTTTTTTACGTATTTCGTTTCTACTTTCAATACTTGTGTCTTGCCCGAAAGAATTCCACTTCTCCACCAATTGATTTCTTAAAACTGGACCAAATTCCATAATGAGATATTTATCAAAACTCTCAAATGGAGGATTCGCTGATAAATCACGTGTGGAAATTGAAATGTCTCCAATAACAATGATGTTTTTGAATAGACTCTCAAGATTTGAAATTAAAAGTTTCCAGTATTTATCGTTACCTTTGGCCGCAAATTGGAAATCATCAATTATTATAATATAACTATCGTTGTTTTCTTTATTTTCTGAAGGACAAGTTTTAAATGCACAATACTGTTCTTTGTGTTTCTCAATAATAATTTGAAGAATCTTATCTTTTCGTGTATTGGATGACAAATCAGAGCCATTTAATAATATTGGGTTCAAATTATTGTAAAAATACTTACAGAATGTATATTTACACATCGCTGTTTTGCCAGAACGCTCCCCACCAACAATATAATAATGTATTCCATCAATTTCAATTGCATCGGTTAGGTCGGCAATATTGGTTCTTTTGTCTTTTTTGTTGTTTTCAGATATGATTTTCAAGTTTTGAGGTACGAATAAATCATCTAAAGATAAATCTTCGCCCGATGGATGAGTAAAAAACGCATCGGTTGAATGAAGATATTTCTCGAATTCTTGATTTAACTGAATTGTAATTTGCAAATTTTCTATTGGGTTGTTATCGTTTCTACTAATGTATTTTTCAGACAGGTATTTTGTTAGACTCTCTCTAAAAACTTTCTTGAAATCATTTGTAAAGTCTCTATGATACACACCTCTATTTTCGATTCCTTTTCTGAATTCTCTAACCTTTTGTAGTTGTTCAATGTCTACATCGTTAGACATTATTTGAGCATTTTTGAAGAAAAACATTATTTGAACGATATCCCGTTTCTCGTATGCAGAATTAAATTCCTCTTCTGTACCAGAACCTGCATTGGGCGTTGGCGAACCAAATCGATTGGACATGATTCCCACAAAAATATCGTAATCGTCAATTTGATTATTAATAGCTTTCTGAGAGTAGGTTTCGACAGATGGGTATGTATTTTTCTCCCATGTTAGTGGAAATAAATTAAAACCATTGGAATCTCCCAGAGTCCTATTTAATTCTTCAATTACATCTTGAGCCTCTTGCCTTTCTGTATTTACATCAGAAGGTGATGATATGAAAACTCGAATTTGTTTGATGTTTTTTGTCATTTTTTTATCTTTTTTACTTTCCTATCTTCGCCAATAGCAAAGACTGTAATTCGTTTAATATATTGATTTCTTTATCTTTCAGCTTTATTTTCTTGTCTATAATAGATGCTTGTTTTTCAAACAAAGACATTTCCTGTGTAGTTGGGATTACCACCTCAATGTTGTATAAATCCTCTTTATTTATACTGCCAAATACTGTACCATCATCATCAGATATATTAAAGACCTGTTCCAAATCTAGCATTTGATAGAACATATAGCCTTGACAATTGTTTTTACTTCTTAGTGCAGCCAAACCACGACCAATACAACAACCGTGAGGAGCAATATTAATATCACCAACAGGGGCTCGTACGCTAAGTAGTATGTCTCCTTCTTTTGCAAATCTTGTTGGATTCGTGGTATAAACTCTTGGCGTAGGAAATCTTTTTCCGAAATCGGCTCGTCCTTGATAGAAAATCACACCTTCGCCATCCATATTGTATGTTTCGCCATCTGGCGACTGTCCCATCGTTATGTTTGCCAAATCAGATAGCGTTCCCATTCTCCAGCCGTCGGGGAGGTTTTGTTTGTCGATGCCGGCGACGAAGGTTTTGTGGTAGAGGGCTTGGGCGGTGGCTTCGAGTTTTTCAACCATCTGCTCGTTGAGGCGTATTCTCTGTTTTATTTGTCTATCAGCGTCAACGATCTCTTGCTGAACTGCTATCGGAGGCAACTCTATCTCAAATTCTGAGATATTTGCAAATCTACAATATTCTCTTGCGGAACCAAGTCCGATATAATCACAATGTCGAGCAAATTCGTCTCTTTTTATGTGTAAGTTTAAAAATTCAGGTAATACAATATTCTCATCTTTGACATAAAAAACTTCATACAAAGAAGAACACAAGGCTTTTTCATATTCAATATTCAATGCAATGGAATTCAATTCCATACGTGCGGGATTGAACACAAAATCATATTTATAGAACACATTATAAATACTTGTATCCGCCTCCTGTTGCTTCGCACGGATAAAGCCTTCTTTCGACACGCCCCTAATAGGAACATCGTAATTATTGTTTTTTTCTCTACGTTGAATAATTAAATCACCCAATTTATATTTCGTCATTTGCATGTCGGTCCTCCTTGTATTTTTAGCCTCATTCTATACCTCAATCATTGCTGAAGGGTTGAATTCATTCTTCAAGTGTTCATTATCTGAAACGTATCCTAACTGATTTGACATGATTAATGTGTCGCCAATTTGCGCTTTGATGTTGCGGTGCGAGTGCCCATATATCCAATAATCAATGCGGCTATCGGCTATAAACTCACCCAGTTCTACCGTAAAGGCTCCATTGATGCTGCTGCTTTTGAATTCGGGTGCAGTGCATAATTGTGTGGGCACGTGGTGCGTGACGACAACAATCTTTTTTACCTTGCATTCACCTACGGCCTGTTGGATGAATGCAAAGCAACGTTCGTGTTCTTTGTTGAAATCGTCTGCTGTCAGGCGGTGCCCATCATACATAATGCGATAGAAGTCGCTGACATTGCGTTCTGTCAGAAAGGCATCGCAGGGCTCTATCTTCGACCATAATGTGGACACGATGATATCTGTATCGTCAAGGTGCACCACATTGTTGTAGTAGGCAAACACATTGTGCCGAATCTGTTTGCGGAAGCCGTCCGGCATAGTGGAGAGGTCATAGTATCCATAAAAGTCGTGATTGCCCAGGCAGACGATAACCTGTTTATAATGATCGCTGGCCCAATCCCAGAATTTGTATGCTGAATATGTGTCGTTTTTCGAGTCTGGTAGATCAAGATATGCGGTATCGCCGGCGACAAGCAGAATGTCGCCAGTCACCTCCAGCGGATGATTAGCAAGCCACTGGCGGTTCTGAGTAAACTCCAAATGAAGGTCGCTGACATATTGAAGGCGAAAGCCTGTAGGATTGCCAGAGGCTTCTTGTGGCGTTGGCTCAGGGTGCATATTTTCTTGTTCTGTCATTCTGGTTAGTTATTATTTAGATTGCAAAGATACGTAATTCTTTCCAATTCTTTCCAGTTCTTTCAAAATTGGAAAGAATTTTATAGTTTATACCCTAATTTTTCAAACAATTCTTTCAGTTCTTTGGTGCTCTCTTCTTCCTGTTGCAGCAGGTCGCGGAGGTCGCCTTGCAGTTCGCGCATCTTGGCATCGAAGTCCACCTGCTCGTCGCGGTTGAGGAACTCGATGTATTTGCTGGGCACGAGGCTGTAGCCTTTCTGCGCAATCTCGTCGCGGGTGGCGGAATAGCAGTATTCGGGCTCATTGCGGTAGGTCTGCTCGTGGCCCTGCTGCTGCCAGTTGTGGAAGGTGCGGACGACGGTGTCGCGTGTCTCCTGGTCCAGTTCAACATACTTCTTTTCGAAGGGAATGCCCATCTGGCGCAGGTCCATAAAGAGCACCTCGTTCTCGCGGTCGCGGTAGTGGATTTCGCGTCCGTTCTTCGTCGCTACGTGTGCCTTCTTGTTGTTGTTCAGTATCCAGAGCGTCACGCTGATATCGGTGGAGTAGAAGAGGTTGCGCGGCAGTATGAGGATGGCCTCCACCTTGTCGTTGTCGATAAGTTTGCGCCGTATGGCCAGCTCGGTGCCGTCGGCACTCAGGGCGCCGTTGGCGAGCAGGAAGCCCGCGGTGCCATTGGTGGAAAGCTTGGAGAGTATGTTGAGAATCCAGCCATAGTTGGCGTTGGATGTGGGCGGCGTGTCGTAACCACTCCAGCGCGGGTCGGAAGTGAGCTGGTTGCTCTCGCGCCAGTCTTTCTGGTTGAAGGGTGGGTTGGCCATTATGTAGTCGGCCTTGAGGTCGCGGTGCTGGTCGTTGTGAAAGGTGTCGCCTTGGCGTATGTCGGCCGAGATGCCGCGGATGGCCAGGTTCATACGTGCCAGCTTGAAGGTGGTGTTGGTGTTCTCCTGTCCGTAGACGCTGATGTTCTTCTGGTTGCCGTTGTGTGCCCGGACGAATTTCACCGACTGCACAAACATACCGCCCGACCCGCAGCAGGGGTCGTAGATCTTGCCGTCGTAGGGCTCGATGAGTTCGGCAATGAGGTTCACCACCGACTTCGGCGTATAGTATTCGCCCTTGCCCTTGCCTTCGGCTATGGCGAATTTGCCCAAGAAGTACTCATACACGCGGCCTATCAGGTCGTTCTC
>OCVV011301977.1_pt1 | contig 20152 bp, 20 predicted proteins | sample 1539721 | NCBI WGS metagenome assembly OCVV01 (sample SAMN02144230, study PRJEB22623) | gut metagenome | biome: sheep rumen | host: Ovis aries | place: New Zealand
TAACTTTTTAATAGTTAATATCTTCTTTTGTAATTGTTTTAAGAATATTTTTACGTTTCTTATCTCTAGTATTTGTAGCATGTTTAATAACAGTCTTTTCAAATACATTACGAACAAATCTTGCATTACCAAAGTTCTTATCAAGTCTATGTTCATCAATTAACTTATTAACTTCATCAATTGCATCATCATTTAAAATAAAACCTGCCTTTTTAACCATACCTTTGAATATATCAATTAATTCTTGATTAGTATAATCTTCAAACTCTAAAGTATAACCAATTCTAGAAACTATACCTGAGTTAGAATCTAAGAAGTCTTGCATTTCTTTTGTATAACCTGCAAATATAACTACTAGATCATCTCTATAATCTTCCATTGCTTTTATTAAAGTAGCAATAGCTTCTCCATTATAAGAGTTTTCTCCATCTTTATCTGCAAGTGCATAGGCTTCATCTACAAAAAGAATTCCTCCCATTGCACGATTAACTACATCCATAGTCTTAACAGCAGTTTGACCAACATACTCAGCTACTAAATCTTTACTACTTACTTCTATTAATTTATTAAGTCTAATATATTTTAAATCATAAAGAATAGCTGCAATAAGTCTTGCTACAGTAGTCTTACCAGTTCCAGGATTACCTAAGAATACCATATGTAAGTTAACATTATTAATCTTTAAATCATCTTTAGTTTTATTCTTTAAAGTAATTAAATCTACCAAATCATGTAAAGCCTTTTTAACCTTTTCTAAGCCTACTAATTCATTAAGATCAGCAAATACTTCATCTACGCTTTTTTCTTCTTCTAATGATGGTAATTCTTTATTAAAAGTATAATATTTATACAAGTTATTAATATAACTAGAATAATCAATATTACTCTTTTCATATGTAGCACTTATATAATCTAGTAACTTAATATTAAAGTCATCATCACCATGTATTTTATTTAATAAATCATTATAAACATCATTAGCACTTGGTTTAGCACCAACTATATTAAATATAAAATATTCATTTAATAGTCTTTCATCATTAAGTAAGAATTCTTTAATAACTTCACTTTTACCATTAATAATAGTAATAGATTCTTTATTTAATTCTTCCATGAATAAATAGAAGAACTTCTTTTTAAAATTAACATTTTGCATATTTATAGCATCTAAGTTACTGATAGATACAACTCCATTAGAATAAATATCTGTAATATCTTCTTCTTTACTAATCTTAAATAAACTTAAATTTCCTACATTACTATTTTTACAATAATTATACTTTTTAACATAATATCTAATAATACTAACTACATTAGATACAAGTACTGCATCATCTGTATTAACAGTTATATTAAAAGGAATATAATTAGTTTCTTTCTTTTCAGAATATAACATTATATAGTTAATTATCTTTTTTAATAACTCTTTAGATTTATCATCAATAAACAAATTATCTACATCAGTTAAAGTTTCTTCTGTTTCTTCCTTCACTTGTTCTTCAGTTTCTTTATCTCTCTCAACTAAACTATCTCCAAAGAAGTCTCTATAAACATCGTTTAATATTTTAGTATCCATATCAATCACCTAGTATAATTATAACATGCATTAAAAAAGAATAGTATTTAACTATTCTGATTTAACATTTATTTCTAAAATTTTATCTTTTAATTCTTTTTCGATGTTTTCAAGTTCTACTTCAGCAGCAGCTCTCTTAGTTCTACCATCTTCATGAATCTTGATAACACCTTCAATAGTATCTAATAAATCTTTATTAGTTTTCTTTAATGTTTCAATATCAACAATAGCTCTTTCGCTTTCTTCAGCAATACCTAAAGTACCTTGTTTTAAAGTTTCAGCATTCTTAACTAACATTTCATTAGTAAGCTTAGAAACTGCTTGTTGTTGTTGAAGAGCAACTTTAGCATTATTAATACCTAAAGCAAGAACCATTTGATTCTTCCATAAAGGAATTGTATTTGTAATAGAACTTTGAATCTTTTCTACTAATTCAGCATCATTACTTTGAATTAATCTAATTTGAGGTGCCATTTGTAATGAAATAATTCTTGTAGTCTTAAGATCATATATTTTCTTTTCAAATCTATTGATTTGAGCTTCTAAATCTTGAACTTTTTGTACATCAAGTTGTTCTCCTGATTCTTCTGCTTTTTTCTTTAATTCAGGTAAAACTTTAGTTTTAAGTTCTTCTATTTTTCTTTCACCAGCAATAATATATAAAGAAATTTCTTTAAAATATGCTAAGTTCTTATCATATAATTCATCAAACATTGATACATCTTTTAAAAGTTTAATCTTACTCTTATCAAGACCCTTTTCAATAGCATCAATATTGTTTTCAATTTTATTATATTTAGCAACAATAGTAGTAAGTTGTTTTTTAGCACTATTAAATAGTTTAGCTAAACCTTTCTTTTCACTTATACCATCATCAAAACTCTTAATTTGTCCAACTAAGTTAGCAAGTAAATCTCCTACTTCACCTGCATTTTTAGTTTTAACATCATCTAATACTGAATCAGAAAACTCAGATACTTTATTTTGTGCAGCTGCACCAAATTGTAAAATTTGAGTTGAATCATTAATATCTATTTTTTCATTAAATTCATCTACAGCCTTTTTCTCAGCATCACTTAAATCATCATAGTTAAGTGATTTTTCAATTTTCTCCTCAGTTATTTTAGAACCAGACTCTGCTAATTCTTCAATCTTTTCATTCTTTACTTCTTCTACTTTTAATTCTAAATTACTCATGTTTGCCTCCTGTTATTTTAAGTAATCAATTAACTTATTGTAATAGTCATATTTTAAAGTTGAAACTGTACTTGTAAGTGTACTTGGTACATTTACACCAAGTGCTTCAGCACTATAATTAGATCCTACAAATCCAGTTCTATATCCATATTTTTCCCAAGCAATCTTTTGAATTTCTTCATCTTGAAGTGCTTTATATAACTCTTTACCAGCTTCAGTAAATGCTGCCATGTTATGTGTATTCCACATAGTTGGTTTTGGATATAATAAAACCATATTATCTTTTACTTGTTTGTATCCATTTGGATTAGATATTGCAAATTCAATTAAACTCTTTTCATAGTCAACAATAATTGGTTCTCCACCTAAACCAGTTTTTAAGTATCTTTCAAAAAGGTCAGCTGGTGTATTATTCATATAACCAGATTTAGTATAGTAAACTTTTAATTTAGCTAAATTAGTTTCAATATTCTCATCATTAATATCTCCATTACTTAAAATAGATAATAATAATCCATAATAAGTAGCACCAGGACTTGAAGTAACTGGGTCTGTAGAAGCTATATTAATTTTTCCATATAAATCAGTTAAACCAATATCTCCCCAACTCTTACTTTCTAGAATTAAATTAATTAATTTTGACATATCAGTTATGTAGTAAATATTATCCTCACCTACAGTAACTATACCTTGATTAACAAGTTTTTCAGCTACTTGAGTCCAACTATAAAGAATAATTGGAGTATAAAGAACTAATCCTCCATCAAGAACAGTCCATCTATCTGCTTCTCCATTTTCCTTATTTGGATTTAACTTGTAATAATCATAAAATCTTTGATCTGAAGTAAATAATGCATCATAAGGAGTTGTACCTTTAGTATGTATATCAAATCCAGAAGAAATATTAGTATTTCCTAAACCTACAGATTCACGAACTAAAGGAAGTTTAACAGTTTTACCATTACTCCAAGTATCATATACAACATTTAATTTATACTTCTTTTGTAATATTTTAATAATGTCCTCGTCATTAATAAAATCTTCCTTACCACCACCAGTAGCTACATAAACAGTAGTAAGTGAACCAGTTGTTCCTCCGCCAGTTACGAATTTAATAACAACGATTAATAAAATAAGAACTACAAATATTCCAATACCTATTACTTGTTTTTTATTCATCTTTCTCATCCTCAACTTTCAACTCATTTTTATCTAATCCATCTGCTTTAAGCATTGAATTTAGGACCTTAATTTCTACATTTGTATCAATCATATCATCTTGATACAAATTGAATAAAAATTTCTTAAATACATCATTTATTTCTATTAAAGTGTCTTCAGTATTTTGGTAAAACTTCTTAGACTCTTTTGAAGTTAAGTTTTGATTTTCAATCTCATCATATCTATCAACAAGAGTTACCGTAACTGGTAAATAGTAATCAAAGAAGTTTTTTAACTTTCTTTCTCTTTTAGGAAATTTTTCAACTGTAACTATTATCTTATCTACGCTTTCAACAATTTCTTTTAAAGTTTGTTGTAAGCCTTCACTTTCTAATTTAGGAATCATGGATTTAATATGCTTATTTTTTACTTTTGCATTTTCTACTCTTCTATAAAGATCATAGTTTGTATCTTTTAGTTCAGTGTACTTATTAGTTTTAAATACCAATTCCCCCGCCGCAAAAGCAGCTGCACCTATTGCAATAGATGGAAGAACAGGAACACCTAAAGCTAAGTAAGGTACCGCCATAAATGTTCCACCAACTACTGCAGAAAATATTTCAGCATTCTTCATCTTGATCACCTAGTTGTAACTTCTAACTTCTTTAAATGCTTTTAATAGTCCACTCTTACCATCAAAAACTTTAGCATTTGTTAAATCTGCAATCTCTTCTAGTTCACTTTCAACTGCATTACCAAATGTAATACTATAAATTGGAACTTTATTTTTTGAATTTCTATATGCATATGATAAATCACTAAATGTACCAACATTTACTTGACCATCAGTCATAGCAATAATTGTTTTAGTATATTCATCACTTTCGTCATCTAGTATTTCAATACCTCTATTAATAGCTGAATATAAGGCAGTTCCACCAGATACATATTCACGTGATATTGAATTTATTATATCTTCAGTATCTTGTCCTGTTGATGTATATACGTGTTTAATTTGATCAGCAAATGTAATAACTGTTATTTTATCTCCTCTTGAGAATTGTAATTTATCCTTTGAGGCAGTGTCATAATCAAGTATGTAGTTCATTGAACTAATAAGTTCTCTTGCTCCATCTCCTGACATACTACCAGAATAATCTAAGCAGAATACTACATGTGTAGGTTTTCTTAATTCTTCTATATATAAATTCAAGGCACTTGTAATCATTGATTTTGATGGGAATCTAGTGACCTTTAAGTATTTGCTAGTATTAATACCCCAACTAGTATCAAATACTTTATTATCTACCTTATCACTTACTCCACCATACCAAGTACGAATTCCATTATTGCTTAATATCTTTTGTCCTTCTTCACTTAATAAATATGATTGAACATCTAAGAATGTATCTTTTAAATCACGTCCAGCATCTAAAAAAGCAAATGATGAGTCATTAATTGCTACTCCATCAGTTGGATATATAAAATATAATTCTTCTTTTCCTTTTTCTCTTAAAGATTTATTAATATCAATAAGTGAACTTTCTGAAGATATTACTGCTTCATAAGAATCATCATTTAAGAACATTTCTTTAAGATAAGCCTCATCTCCACTAACTCTTGCTACTCCTGAGAATACATCTTTTAAATCCTTAATTAATCCAGGATCATGAATTATTTCTTCAGTTAGTATTTCAGGGTTACCTGCAAGAGATGTTAAGAATCCTAAATATGCAGTAGCACCAGTATTGGTTTGAGTAACTGAATTCATTACATAACTAATTTTCTTTGCTCTGATTAAATTAACTATTTCATTATTAGTAACGTCTTTATTTATAAGTCCAAGTTCTTCTGCTTTACTCTTTTTAATACCAAATACAACTGGACTAATACCAAGTGATTTAGTTTCACTATGTAAATATTGGTTTTCTAACATATAAAGCCACATAGAATTACTAATCCATACAGCATCATATGCTTTACTATTAATATTTAGTTCATCAACGATGTCGATATCTCCCATATAAGTGAATTTGATATCAATATCTTTCTTTTTTCCATATTTGACTAAATCATTTTCTATATTTTTATAATCATAAGAAGCTAGTATATTAAAGTCATCATCTTTACTATCAAAGATGCTACCATTGTTAGAGCATCCTTTTGCTAAGCTAAATACCGCTATAAAAATAAGTAAAAAAATTATAATACCTGATTTATTATTATTCTTTTTGATATTGTTATCCATATAATCACCCTATATCCTATAAAATTATATCATACCTTATATTTATAATTGAACTCTTTTAATGAAATATTTACCATTTTTTTATCTTTTTTTAAGTTTCATATAAATAGCTGTAGCATTATCATTTCCTGCTAAAATGCTTCTAGCTTTTTCTATTTTTTCTCCCTTATATGTTTCTATTTCTCCAAGAGTAGATAATGTAATAATTTTTTCTATTGGTTTATCCTCTAAAAGTAAAGATTCTATTTTTTTATCACTTAAAACAGAAGATACCCCATCACTGCAAAGAAACAAACCGTCATAATTAGTAATAGCATTTTGTTCTATTTTATAATCCCATCTATCAAGTCCTTTAGCATATGCTGTTAAATATGCTTGATTTCTTATAAATCTTAAATCATCTTTAGTAATCTTACCTTTTAAATATAAATCCCAGATATGGTTATCATCATTAGTAACTTGTACTAAACTATTATTCTTAACATAGTATACCCTTGAGTCTCCAATGTTATAAATATATGTATTACCTGGTGTAACAAGAGCCATGCTAAGTGTTGTAACTCCCATTTCAGTATTTTTTAAAATATTTATTCTAGATAATTCAAGGACTTCTCCCATACATTCATGTAAGTTCATACTTTTATTTTTAAAATAATCCACTATTGTCGTTACTAAAGTTTTAGATGCAATATCTCCCTCGTAAGATCCACCAGCTCCATCACACAAAATAAGTAATTTATACTCACCCCTATCAATAACGGCTGCAAAGTCTTCATTTTTTTCTCTAACTAATCCAGGAGTAGATAAAATACTTATACTATTATCACTAGTTTCTTTAATTATTCTACTATTATCAAAAGTAAAAGACTTTATTCTTTTTTCTTTTTCTTCATAGTATACTTTTCTCATTAAGTCTTTATCTACGCGAGGAGAAAAGTATTCTATTATTTCTTCTCTTTCGCTTAAGTTAAAAAACAAATAGTCATTTTCTAACATACTCAAAATTTCTTCTTCATTATAGTTATAATAAGACGCATATCCTCTTACAACCATGAAAGTAAAATCAGATACTTTTTTAAAATAATCATCGTAAGTAACAATACCTTTCATTAACTTTTCATATAGACTCATAAAAGTACACCTCGTATATTTATTATAACACTAAAAAACAAATAGACTTTTATCTATTTGTTTAAGCTGTCTCTCCAAAGAATTGATCATACCAAATAATAAATGTATAAATGGTCCATACTTTCTTATACATGTTCTTATGATCGTCTCTTTGCTTTTCAAGAAGTTTTAAAATTTTCTTTTGTTTAAAGAACTTAGCCGCAGTTTCTCCCATGAATTTATTCTTTATTTCATTATAAAGATCATCATCTTTCATCCATTCTCTTAAAGGAATAGGAAATCCTAGTTTCTTTCTATTATAAGACTCATTAGGTATTGATTTACTTGCAGCAAGTCTTAATGCTGGTTTAGTAGTTGTACCACTGATCTTTGCAGAGCTTGGTAACTTTCTTGCAACTTCAAATACTTCCTTATCAAGGAAAGGAGTTCTTGCTTCTAACCCAAACATCATAGTATTTCTATCAACTGCATGTAAGAAGTCTTGTACTAACCAGAAATAATAATCAATTACTTGTCTTTGTACTAAGTTATCTGCTTTCTCATATTCAGCATAATAAGGAGCAACTACATCTTTAGTATGTACTTGATTTTTTAGTTTAATTAATCCTTGAGCTTCCTTATCAATAAATACTCTACCAAGGCCAATATTATAGTCTTTTAACTTTTGTCCTCTTCTATAAAGGAAGTTAAAGCCTTTTACATCTCCAAAAAGACTAGCTACATTAGAAATAGCATGTCTAATAAAATATGGTATCTTCATATATCCAGGAGCAGATAACTCTTCAAGGTAAGTTCCATATCCACAGAAGAATTCATCAGCACCTTCTCCAGACATTACTACTTTAACATCTTTACTTGCAAGTTCTGCAACAAAGTATAAAGCAATTGCACTTGGATCTGCTAAAGGTTCATCCATATAATATTGAATTCTTGGGAATGCTTTAATATATTCTTCTTTACTAATCTTCTTTGATTTATTATGAATTCCTAATTTATCCGCAAGTTCTTTAGCATCGTCTATTTCACTATAACGTTTATCACTTGAACCTACTGTATAAGTTTTATCAGGTCTAGCAAGTGAAACTAAATATGAAGAGTCAATTCCACTTGAAAGAAATGATCCAACTTCTACATCAGCTATTTGATGATGTTTAACAGAATCAACCATTGCTTCATGAATATCTTTAGCAATGTCTTCTATTGGTCTATCAGTTGGAACGAATTCCATCTTAAAGAATCTTTCTATTTTCTTCTTACCATCTTTATAAATTAATTGATGACCTGGAAGAAGTCTCTTAACACCTTTAAAAAATGATTCTTCTGTAGGAACAGAGTTAAAACAAAGGTAAGCAGAAAGAATAGATTCGTTAAATTTCTTCTTAAACTCAGGATGATCTAAGAATGCTTTTATTTCAGAAGCAAAGATAAGAGTATCTCCATTTTCATAGTAGTATAAAGGTTTAATACCCCATTCATCTCTTGCCATGTATAACTCTTTAGTTTTCTTATTCCAAATAGCAAAAGCATACATACCTCTTAACTTCTTAGTTAATTCATGTCCCCATTCTTCGTAACCATGTACTAATACTTCTGTATCAGACTTAGTTTTGAATTTATATTTTTTTTCAAGATCTTTTCTTAATTCTTGAAAATTATATATTTCACCATTAAAAACTATAACTATACTTTTATCTTCGTTGTACATAGGTTGACCACCTGTAGATAAGTCAATTATAGATAGTCTCTTATGACCTAATGCAACATCTTGATCAGTATAAATACCTTCTCCATCTGGACCTCTATGTTCAATACGTTTATTCATGTTTTTAATAATTTCTTCCTTGTTATCTATCTTAGAAACGAAACCAGTTATTCCACACATAAAAATCTCTCCTTAATTTTTATCACTATTAATATAATAACATATAAATAAAAAAATATCTCGATTTCGAGATATTTTTAATTAAATCTTCTAGCTTCTATTTCAGCCATTTTTTCCCAAACTTCAGATGCATTATCAGGATTGATAGAATCATATCCAAGTTCTCTTAATGCTTGTACTTTTAATGTATTAAGTTGTTGAGTTCTACTTAACTTTTCTTCATTCTTTGCTTCAATTTCTTGAACAAATCTTTCTCTTGATTTAATAATATTATTTTTCTTTAAAGCAGAATCTCCAGAGTTGTATAAAGTAAATGCTGAATGAATTATACCTTCAAAAGTAAATTGTTTTTCTTCATCAAACTTAAATACATCTGGTTTAATAAATCCACATGATTTAGAAAGATATGCAAGTAAATATTTAATCTCAGGTACATTATCAATAGAAAGTAACATATGATAAACATATTGAAGAGTATAATAATATTCTTCATGATTAGGAGAATCTGTAAGCATTTCTTTAATTAAATAAGTAATATCTGAAAGTAATGCATGTTCTTCTTTCTTTAATCCTTTTAAATCTAAATAATCATTTTCTTGAGCTTCTCTAACGCCTTCTTGAAGTCTTGCTTCAACACCATTTAAATAGTCATTAGTAAGTTCAATATTTTCAATTGTATCATCATTGCAATCTTCTATATCAAATAATTTTAATAGTAACATTTTTTTATCTTTAGGCCATTTATCAATAGAATCAAAACCTAAATAATTATAAACCATTTGTCTAGATACACCTAAGTATTTAGCTAGTCTAACTTTAGATATTCCTATATCTTGTAATAATTTATTTAATTGTTCCATATCAATCATCCTCATCTCATTTTACATAAATAATTTTAACATTTAACATATTAAGTGTCAACATTTACATAACTCTACACTTAAATTACAGATACATATATTCTAAGTATTTTTTCTATATAATCTTTTCTTTTTAGTGTATTTATCCACTCTTTTGGAATAGACTTTTTACTATTAATAATACCTGCAAGAAGACCTGTTACACTTCCTCTTACTCCATTTGCACCACCTATTGCAGAAGAACTCACAAGTGCATCTTTAAAGTTATCAGTATTAAGTACTACCCAAAAAGAACTTTCTAGTATACTTACTACTCCATCATCATCTTTTATATCTTTTATTTTTAAATCTTTAATATTACCCTTAAGAATTCTATCGAATTTACTAATAGCATTTTCACTAAAAAACTTTTTATAGTTATATCTTTTAACTGATGCTAAAGCGCTTTTTTTATCACTTCCATTTAAAAGATAAAGAATATATTTTAAATAAATAAAAGCACCAAGAAACGCCATTTCATTATTATGACTTATTAAAGAAAACTCTTTTACTAAAGTTAGTAAAGTCTCTTCGCTTACTTTTTTATTTGCTGAATATATAGCAAGAGGATATATACGCGTAAGTACACTTGCATCCTGCTTACTATCTTCCATTCTTCCATTAATTGAGGCATCATGAGTATTCCAATAATCCATTAAAGATAGTCTTAAAGTCTTAGATATATCAAAAAGAGTACCAACTGATGAATATGTATTTTCATTTATCCAATCACATAATCTATCACATACATCATTCATATCAAATACACGTTTATGACTAAATGAATCCATGATTGCTAAGTTACTTACGGTATCATCTGAGTATGCTCCACCTTCAACATCATATGCACGAAAACTCTCCATTTCAGTAACAGGAGACTTCAAATTCATATCTTCATTATCTAATTGAACTCCAAACGCTTCTCCTACGGCTAAACCCATTAAACCATCTTTAAATATACTCATTATCATCACTTCATTTTCTAAAATAATTATAACACAAAAAAAGATTTAGCATTTTCTAAATCTTTGTTATTTTTTATTTTAATAATATTCCAAGCCTATCTGTAAGTTCTTTTTCAAGCACTTCTTGAGAATCAAACTCAACTGTTTCATTAAAATCTATATATATGCTTCCTTCATTATCACCAAATACAACACCCTCAAAAGCACCAAGTGAATAATTAAACTCAGGATAATTCTTTATATCATATTTCAAATAAATATTCTTATCATTATATGTATAAGGAAGATATCCATACTTCTTAGTAGGTTTAGTATATTCTAAAATATCTTTATCAACAAAAGTAATATTATATGAATTGCTAATATTACTCTTTTCTATAATACTTATTTCATTGTTAGAGTGTTTAAGACCATTATTAATAGTGTTTATATAAAAGTTCGTATCTAAATCCATCTTAAAGTTATTCAATACTTTTAAATCAGTATACTTTTTACCTAAGCTAATACCTATGTCACTATAACCACTTTTAATAGTTATATCAATATTTCTATTAAATGCATCAAAGAATTTTAAATATGATTGATAAGATAACCCATATTCCTTACCACTAACAGTAAAATAATAATCTTTTTCTCCATCACTATCTATAAACACATAACCATAGAAATGATCTTTTTCTTCTGAATAATAGAAATTAAAAGAGCCTAAACTAATCTTTATATATCCTTCATTCTCAGTATAATCTTTAATGCTATTTTCAATAGCAATATCTAGTTTATGAAAGTTCATTAAAGTATCTACAACATATATATTTGATTGACTTAAATTCTTTTCTAAATTATTAAGCAAGAACCAATTATTTTTATTAAAGTTTATTTTATATATTGATGATGATATAACACCATAATAATCAAATCTAATATTATCAAATACTAAATTATTTATATTACTACTAATATATTTTCTATAGTTTTTATTATATTTTTCTCTATTAGTTATTCCATCTTTTACTTCATCATAAAACTCTTCAGGTACTTTACTAAAGTCTGTTATTATTGATAAGACATTAACATCAACATCTTCCTTAGTAACATTAACAGTATTATTACCACGACTAATAATACCTACTCCTAAGAATACACATATAACAAACATAAAAAGGATGAATAATACTAAAAATATTTCCCAATAAGGTATTTTACCTTTACCAAATTTAAACGATAAAACATTTTTCATATCATCACCCACTATCTAATTTAATTATAATAAACAAAAGAAAAACCGTAAAGACTAAAGACATTTACTAGACAAAAAAGAAGAGCCTAAGCTCTTCCTGCGTATTTTCCATCAGCTGTAGTAATAAGAATTTTTTCTCCTTGTTGAATAAATAAAGGAACCTTTACTACATATCCAGTTTCAATAGTTGCATCTTTTTGTGCATTATTTGAAGTGTTACCTTTAACAGCATCAGTTGTTTCAGTTACTTCATATTCTATTTTATCTGGTAAATTAATACCTAAAATTTCACCTTCATAAGTTACGATTTGAACTTCCATTCCTTCTTTTAAGAATTTAAGTTGGTCTTTTAACTTATCAGCTGGAATTTCCATTTGATCATATGTTTCATTATTCATGAATACATATTCATCACCGTTCGCATATAAATATGACATAGGTAATCTATCTACTCTTGCTCTTTCAACAGTAATATTAGTATTGTAAGTATTTTCAACTAAAGCACCAGTTCTTAAGTTTCTTAATTTCATTCTCATGAAAGCAGAACCTTTACCTGGTTTAACATGTTGGAAATCTTCAATCATACATAATTTACCATCAACAATAATAGTCATACCATTTTTAATATCATTAATACTAATGTTCATAGGAATACTCCTTTCTTTAGTTTTTTATTTATATATTTCTACTACTTAGCACTCTTAGTAGCGATTTTAACTTCTTTAAATACTTCTACTTTACGAGTAATTGGATCATACTTTCTTAATTCAAGCTTTTCTCCATTTTTAGTATTTCTTGTAGTAGGTCTAAGCATATATCCACTAGCAGTACTCTTTAAACCAACATTATGTCTAGCACCACTTTTTTTTGTGCTTCCTGATTTTTTAGCCATTATATGTGCCTCCTTTTTTATCAAAACTATTGGTATTTTACCATATATATAAGCATAATTCAAACATATTTATCACATTTATGATAAAAATAATTATCCTATTATTATGCTAAACCCCATTAGTAATTACTTTAGTTGTAGAAGTTGCTTTTTCCATTTCTTCTAACTCTTCGGGAGTATAAACTCTGTCATCTGTAGAAGAAACATCTTTAACTTTTTCTACAATAGGTTCATTATAATCATCACGATATCCTGAATATACAGAAATAGTATATTTATCAGCATCAGCACCTCTATTAAGTAAACTATATAAATATCCAGTTATTGAGAAATGTTTTATTTGATTACTTAAAATATAAACATCATTATCTCCTTCTTTAGTAAGAGTAACAAGTGTTTTTACTGAATCATATTTTGTTTCTTTAAACTTTAAAGCAGCATAATTATAAAAGTCTTCTTCAGTAACATTATTTTGATTATTTAATGCTTCAGTTAATATTTCTTTTGTAGTATTATCAAGTCTCCATTGCCAATAATAAGTATTAGCCACTTCAAAAAATACTGTAAATAAAAATACTCCAACTGGTATCGCAAGAATAAATAATAATTCTTTTCTTAATAGGCCTTTATTATTCATAAAATCACTCCTATATTAATTTTATAATAAATAAAATATTACTTCAATTTAAACACTAAGTATTTACATATTATTTTTTTAAAGATCTAATATATATTTCTTCTGCTCTTTCAAGTTTATCTTGATTTTCTTTATTAAACTTTCTAACTACATCAACATTATTAGCAAGTTTAACCATTGAATCTATATATTCTTTTCTAATTTCACCTATAGGTAATAAATTATTTGTTGGAATAACTGGACTAATCTTGTTAAAGTGTTTTTTATCTTTTAGGGCAACACCAATATTTATTTGTTTACCTTTATAATCTTGTAATATATTAGGATTATATCCACTAGCAGTATAAAAAGTTCTTTGCATCGTATCAAAAAAATAAGTATTCTCACCCTCATTAACTTTAATAACCGCATGATTATTCTTATTTTTATTTTTATCTATTTTATCATCTTGAGAATTTAATTCTTCAATAGTTTCATAAACACTATCAAGTAACATTTTACAAAGTGTAATATCTTCTTTGCTACCTTTTTCTTTTGCTTCTTCTAGTTCTTTTTCAAACATTTTTCTAATAAGGTCTAAATCTGTATCAACTGAGTAATCTCTAGAAAAACGACAAGCTTCAAAATTATTATCAAAACCTAACTTTTCAAAAAAGTTAGCTCCCATGGCAGCTTGATGTCTACAAACACCATGGCCATTTAAAGTATAACCTGGAAACATACCTCCATCATAAACTATGTCATGAAAAAGATTATCTGATTCTTTACAGCTTAATAAATTATGATTAATTATATATTGATATAAAGCATAATGTTCAATAGCTGACTTATTATCAATTGATTTAGATAAATTAACCATATCATCTAACACTTCATTATATATTTTTCTAAACTCATTAAATTCAGTATTATTATCAATTGCTTTATCTACAACAAGATATTTATAAAGAGTTAAACCAATAAAAGCTAAAGAACCTATACTAAAATAAGGTGTAATTTCTGGAGCCGGTGAAATCAAAGGACCAAATGCGCTTATTGCCCATGATGCATTAGCGAGTACTCTAACGTTTTTTCTTTCTACCATTAAATTTTTTATCGACATATCTACGTGTTTTTTCATAATAATCCCCTTTTGGTGCCGTTTATTATATAACCTACAATAAATAAAGTCAAAAAAAGAATACTATTTTTGTTTTAAGTATTCTTCTAAATATTTCTTTAAATTTTCGGCTATCGTCTCAGGAAGTATAGACGCAAGATCTTCTACACTTGCTTCACTCATTTTCTTAATACTACCAAATTTCTTTAGTAGTTGTTTCTTTCTAACCTCTCCTATTCCTTCAATATTATCCAATATACTTGAAATACTTCCTTTGCTTCTAAGTTCTCTATGATATGTAATAGCAAATCTATGTACTTCATCTTGAATATAAGTTAAATAATGGAATAAATCACTTGTTCTATCTATTTCATATACTTCTTCTGTATCTCCATCCATTAAAGCATTAGTCATGTGCTTATCATTCTTAACTAAACCACATACTTTAATCTTATCAGATAAATAAAGAGAATCTATTACTTCTTTAACTGCATGTATTTGACCTAATCCACCATCAACAAGTATTAACTCAGGAAGTGGAGTTTTCTCAGTTAAAGCTTTAAAGTATCTTCTATAAGTTACCTCTCTCATAGTTCCATAGTCATCATTAACATCCATTGAAACTTTATATTTTCTATATTGATTTCTAGCAGGTTCTCCTTCTATGAAACAAACCATGGCACTTACTGCAAAAGAACCAAATAAGTGAGAGTTATCAAATGATTCTATTCTATGTACTTTTATTCCTAAAAGTTTTTCTAATTCTTCATTTGCACCTTTAGTTCTTTCTATTTTTCTAACATTTTGTTTTAAGTTATTTTCATGATTTATCTTGGCATTCTTATAAACTAAATCTAGAATCTTCTTTTTATTACCTTTTTCAACATATATAAAGTTATCACTTATAGCTTCATTTAAAATATCTTTACTAATTGTATTTGGAATAATAATTTCTTTAGGTATTTCATGTCTTTGATAGAATGAAGCAATATATGTTTCAATTTCCTCGATCTCATCATCACTTTGAATATTAATTATTTCATTCTTAGATCCAATTAATTTACCTTTTCTAATAAAGAATATTTGAATAGACGCAAATGATTTATCATAGAAGTAATTAATAACATCTCTGTTAATTAAATCACTTGAATCTATCTTTTGTTTTTCTTGAATTATATTTACATAGTCTAAATATTCTTTTAATTCTTTTGCTCTTTCAAAATCAAGATTCTCACTTGCTTTTAATATTTTCTCGTGTATTTTATTAACTATTACATCATCATTACCATTGAAGAAAGATGTAATGTCATTAATAATTTCATCTTGCATTTCTTTAGGTACATTTTTAACACAGTAACCTAAACACTCATGAATATGGTAATATAGACAAACTTCTTTAGGAAGACCATTACATTTTTTTAAAGGATATAATTCATTAAGTAATTTAACTATTCTCCCCGCAGCAGTAGCATTTACAAATGGCCCATAAAGAATTCGTCCTTCCCTCTTTTTAATATTTAAATATCTAACTACTTTCAAAGAAGGATATGGATTCTTAACTAGTTCTATATATGGATAACTCTTGTCATCTTTAAGTAAAATATTATATTTAGGATTATATTTTTTTATTAAGTTAATCTCTAAAAGAAAAGATTCTAATTCAGATGATGTAACAATATAAGTAAAGTCATATATATTCTTAACTAGTTCTCTAGTCTTACCAGTTACTCTACCAGTAAAATAAGATAATACTCTATTTTTAAGATCTTTTGCTTTACCTACATATATAATTATTCCATCTTCATTTCTCATTTGATATGAACCTGGTAAATGAGGTACTAAATTTAATTTTTCTTTAATGAAATCTATTCTTGAGTCCATGTTTTCCTCCTTTCAACAGTCGCATCATATTTTAGCATAAATTAATAATTATTACTAATTTTCATTATTCATAAATAAATTATAATAATTATATATAAATAATAAAAGATTATTATCTATAAATATTTTTGCGTATTTAAATAAATTATGCTATTATATGAAGCACTTAAAGGGGTATCATTATGTCAATGAATTGGGATAGAGAAAAAATAGAAACATCTGATAATCTAACAGAAATAGAAAAACAAATTCTAATAGATGAAATGGAACAAAGAAAAAGTCCTGTTAATGTATTCTCAACATTAACTTTAAAAAACTATGAATCATTTTGTAAAGAATATAAAGAGATGGACGAAGTCTTAAAATCCTTAGGTGAAAGAACCTACAACTATATAGAAAATTTTTATAATAAATGTTTAAGAGTAACAAATAAGTTTAGTCCATGTATTTCAAATCTAGAGATAAATGAGAATTTTATACTAGAACACATGTCTAACTTTGTTGTGTCTTTATATGATAATGAAATTTTAAAAGAATACAGTGAAATCATGAGTCAAGGAAGTCTAGTAAATATTCAAAAAAGAACAGAAGATAATAAAGCAATTGAAGACTTTGAAGGAAGATGTATTTGTAGTGACTCATCAAAAGATGCATATGTATCTGTTTATTTAAATGGAAACATATCTGATTTAACCCTACTAGCCCATGAAATTGGTCATGCTATAGAACATAAATTATTCTTCGGTAAGAATCATCCAATTACTAAATATTATTTAACAGAGACAACTAGTTACTTATTTGAACTTTTAATGTCAAACTATATTACCAATTTTTTAAAAATACCAATTGCTGGTCAATCACTTATGGTAAATAGAACAACTGCTATCATGGATAATGCCTGGGCAATGAAAATACAAAGAACTTTTTACGATCTAGGTGAATATAATCCAAGAGCGGCAGCAAAAGAAATAAATAATTATGGAAGAATGGTTCAAGAAGAAAGCTTAACCATGGAAAATGTAGCAAGAATTAATAAATTTTATTATTCAAAATTAATTAACTCATATTTACTTGCTCTACAAATATTTATGAGAATATTAGATAATCCAATAGAAGGATTTAATTTATACAAAAGAATTCAAAGTGATCCTACAGAAAACTTAGATACTCTACTTAATAAATATGGAATAGACTATACAAGAGATGAAAATAATTATGCTTCTATGTACAATGCTTCAAAAGAACTTAGTTTATCTCTACTAAAAAGAGTATAATTATATTAGGTGGTAGTATGAAACTAATAAAAACTGAAGAAGTTATAATTAAAAAATCTCGTTTCATTGGTTATCTATATGAAATAGATTCAAAAGAAGAAGCAAAAGAAATAATAGATGAACTTCATAAAGAACATAAGAAAGCACGTCATATACCATATGCCTACAAAGTAAATGGAACAGCATCTAAGTCTGATGATAAAGAACCATCTAATACAGCAGGAATGCCAATTTATAATTTACTAGAAAGAAAAAAACTAGACAACTCTTTAGTTGCAGTAGTTAGATACTTTGGAGGTATTAAGTTAGGTGCAGGCGGATTATTCAGAGCCTACATGGATGCAGCAAATGCTGTTACAAATGAAGAATAAAAGCATTAGTATTAACTAATGCTTTTTATTTGTATTAAATAAGTTTTGAAGACATTGTTGTCTTCTTTTTTTCTTTTGTCTTTTTAATTCTCTTTCTCTATTATAATGATAGTTTATTGCATTTTTAATTTCTTCTTCATTATCAAAAAATTCATATTGAAATCCTTCTTTTGTTTCGACACTTCTATATGATTCACTATGAGCAATCTTCTTTAATAATTTTTTCATAAAAGCAAGATCTTTATAAGTTAAACTATCAATAAATTCATCACATGTATTATCTCTTAAAAAGTTCATAATTATCACCTATAAACATTATAACATAAAAAAAGAGTAATTTATTACTCTTTTGTATCTATGATAATAGTAATAGGTCCATCATTTTGAATATCAACTAACATATCTGCACCAAATACACCAGGATATGTTTTTATTTCTTTATTTAACTCTTCATTATATGCTTCATATAATTTAATAGCGTCTTCCCCATGCATAGCATTTATATAACTAGGACGATGTCCTTTTTTTGTATTAGCTTGAAGAGTAAATTGAGATATAGAAAGTATTTCTCCACCCACATCAAGTATTGACTTATTCATAACTCCATTTTCATCGTCAAATATTCTTAAGTTTAAAGTTTTATATGCGCACTTTTTAGCATCTTCAATTGTATCTTCTACATTTACTCCAACAAGTACACATAAACCCTTTTCTATTTTATTAACTACTTTATCATCTACACTTACAGATGCACGTTTTACTCTTTGTATGACAAGTTTCATTATACTCTCCTTACATCTCTAACAAATGGTAATACTTTTACATCATCCATGAATAATTCAAGTGAATCTTTATCTTTAACTTTTACAACAATATCATATGATACACTTGAACCATGATTCATTTCATTAACATTTGAAAGAATTATATTTCTTGTTGTAGCTTTAGCTACAATAGATAATAAATCAAACTTTTCATCTTGTAAGAATATTCTAATTTTAGAAATATATATTCTATTTTCTACATTACTATTTTCATTCCATTCAGCATTAATTAATCTTTCAGTTATACCACTTATATTAACACAGTCTTTTTTATGAACTGTAATACCATTTCCCTTAGTAATATAACCAATTATTTCATCACCAGGAACTGGTTTACAACAACTTGCTAAATTAACAAGTAAGTCATCAAATCCAGATACTATAATATCATTCTTATAGTTATTAACGTTAGTAATAGAGTTTCTATTAACTTTATCATATAAAGCATCACTTACTGATTCTTTATCTTGGAAAATTAAATTTACTATATAAACTGGTGTATATCTTAAAGATCCAATTAATAATAGTACATCTTCAAATGAACCAACATGTAATTCATTAATAAGTTTATTAATATTATCGTCACTTAAAGTATCATTTAAACCTAACTTTTGTCTTCTAATTTCTTTTTCAAGTAAATTTCTACCACGTTCAATATACTCTTCTTTATCTTGTTTACTAAAGAATGATTTGATTTTTGATTTAGCTTGCGTTGTTTTAACAAAGTTCAACCAATCCTTATTTGGAGTTGATGAAGCATCTGTTCTAATCTTAACAACATCCCCGTCATGTAATGTTGAATCAAGTGTAACAATATTATCATTAACAATTGCTCCAACACATGTATCTCCTACTTTTGAGTGAATTCTATAAGCAAA
>OCVV011317220.1_pt1 | contig 20149 bp, 27 predicted proteins | sample 1539721 | NCBI WGS metagenome assembly OCVV01 (sample SAMN02144230, study PRJEB22623) | gut metagenome | biome: sheep rumen | host: Ovis aries | place: New Zealand
TCAAGATGGGTAGCAAGACCGAGCAATTGAAACGTGATTCAAGACGATTGTTTCGGGATACTAAGGCATCATGTAAGGTGCAAATCCTTGCCGGAAGAAACGGGGTTGAGAGCAAAATACCCATACCCAGTGCGCCCGGATTGTTAATCCGGATACGCAGGCCAAATTAGGGTGATGTGCGGTCGCGCTGACCTTAAGGCGCATAGAATGCCCCTTCGCCAAAAGGTTAAGGCCCGGGATTTTGGCTCCCGTATTTGTCGGTTCGAATCCGACAGGGGCTGTTTATTAAATATCAAGGAGGTCTTAATGAGTAACAAAAAGCTGGGTACGAAGTTTGAGAGAGATTACCTGAAAAGGCTGGCAGACAACGAGTGGTGGGCGCACTTTTTGAGTCCTGATGCTTCAGGCGCACAGCCGTTTGATATCCTTGCCTTGAGAGACAGTGAGGTAATGGCAATTGACTGTAAAACATGCGCCTCAAACAAGTTCCCGCTCTCAAGGGTCGAGGATAATCAGTTCTGGGCATTCCGATCAATCGTCTGGAAATGCGATGCCTACTGTGGTATTGCAGTCCTGCATAACAATGAGATTTATCTAATTCCATTTGAACACATTCTGTCGGCGCAAAGAAGGAACGAATCGTCGATTGAGTTAAAGGAGGAATACAGGCTTAATGAACGCAATCGTGTCGAACGCTATAAGAATTGAGAATCCTACACCTGAATGCCGGGCGCGATATGTGGATATGCTCACATTCCAAAATCCTGAGTACGCTAAAAAGGAACGGATGGGATTCTGGACAGGGAACACGCCACGAGTGCTGTCGCTGATGATATCAGGTGCAAGCTGGATTGAGATACCGTTCGGGATGCTGAGTGACATTTTTAATCACGCAGACGAATTTGACCGCATTACAAATCAGACAAATCCGCATGAACCGTTCCTTGATTACAAGTCACAAATCAGACCGTACGAATATCAGGAAAAAGCGATTCAGGCGGCCTTAAAAAAGCGGAACGGCGTTATTGTTGCGCCGTGTGGTAGCGGTAAGACTCAAATCGGGATTGAGATCATTGCAAGGCTGGGACTTCGGGCATTATGGCTGACGCATACTGGCGATCTTCTAAAGCAAAGCATGGAACGTGCTGAGGCCGTTCTTGATATTCCAAAAGAATCCTACGGCACGATCACGGACGGAAAAATCAATATCGGGCAATCCATCACTTTTGCAACCGTTCAGACGATGTGTAAGATTGACCTTGATGCCGTTCGGAATGAATGGGATGTAATCGTTGTGGATGAAGCGCATCATGTTGTCGGAACCCCGACTAAGATGCAGATGTTTTTCAAAGTGATTTCAAAACTTTGCGCACGGTATAAATTCGGTCTGACGGCAACACCGAAAAGGAGCGATGGGCTGATTTCATGTATGTATGCTCTTCTTGGACAAAAGCTCTATGAGGTCTCAAAAACGCAGGTTAAAGCGAATTTGTGTCCTGTTCGGGTTTTTATCCGTGAAGTGGATTATACGCCGGATTTCGGTACAATTTTAGCCCCAGACGGCACGTTACAGTACACAAGTCTCATTAATGACTTGACGCAGGATGAAAATCGAAATCAGCAGATCATTTCGGATATAGTTGCGCACTCAGGCGGAGGAAGAAGAGGCCTTGTGCTGACAGATCGTGTCCAACACATTGGAACGCTTGCTAATGCATTGAGTGCGTTAGGGCTTCGATGTGTAACGCTTCATGGGAGCGTAAAAAAGTCTGTGAGGAAGTCGGCTATTGAGGATTTGAAGAATGGAGCGGTTGATCTGATTGTTGCTTCGTTTTCGCTTGCCCGTGAAGGGTTAGACATTCCAAATTTAGATGATGTATTCTTCGTAACACCTCAGAAAAACGAAACTGTTGTAGTACAGTCTGCAGGAAGAGTCGCGCGAAAAGCCTCAGGAAAAGAATGGGGTAATGTGTATGATTATGTAGATTCTTTTGGCATGCTTCGTGTATGGGGAGCGAAAAGAAGAGGATTTTACAAAAAATGTGAATATGCGCTTGTATATGATACATAAATGATATATAATAGTGGCAGAGGGCTTGTCCCTATTAAAAGAAAAAGGAGAAGAAAAAGATGGCTTATGAATCAATCCCCGAAGAGTTAAAGCGAGTAAAACAGTGGGTGTGCTGGGATGGCACAAAGCTCCCGAAGAATCCGTATACAGGCGGAAATGCACAGAGCAATAATCCGCAGACTTGGGGAGAATATCAGACGGCGATTGACGCTGTTGTGAAATTCGGATTTTCAGGAATCGGTTTTATGTTTGCTCCCCCATATTTCGGCGTTGACCTTGATCATTGCGTTGACAATCAGGACTTTGTGGATGAGTTCGTGGAAAGCCTGCAAAGCTATACCGAGTACAGCAAGAGTGGTACAGGCATTCACATTATCTGCAAAGGGAAACTGCCGGATGGAGCACGCAGGCGGGGCAATGTGGAAATGTATTCTGACCGCCGTTACTTCATCATGACGGGGAATGTGTATAATCCGAATTATACAAAGGTTGTCGATTGCACAGAGAAGATCAAAGTCCTGCATAGCAAGTACCTGTACTCTGAAGCACCGAAGGTTGCGCCAAAGCCGTTTGAGCGGATTTCAATGGATGATCAGGAAGTGATCGACAAGGCGCGGAATTGTAAGACAGGAAATCTGTTTCAGCTTCTTTATTCCGGAAACTGGGAAGGCCTTTATCCGTCACAGTCAGAGGCTGATTTGACTCTCTGTAATCATCTTGCGTTCTGGACACAAAAAGACGCAGATCAAATGGACAGGATATTCCGGTCATCAGGGCTTTACCGTGAGAAGTGGGATAAGAAACGTGGTTCTCTGACTTATGGACAGATAACGGTTCAGAAAGCGATTTCGAATTGTGCTGAAGTATATGAACCGAAACTAACCGAGGATGATACGAAGCTGGCAATCGGAATGTTCAAGAGCGGAAATATTGGTCGGCAGGATATCCCGAAAAATCAGTACGACATGACCGATACGGGTAATGCTCAGAGACTTCGGGACAAGTACAAGGGAAGCATCAGATATTCCTACACACGCAAGAAGTGGATGTACTGGACTGGTAAGGCGTGGCGGTTCGATGAAACAGGCGAAATCAAAAAGCTGGCGGACATTGTTGTAGAAGACCTAAAGCGTGAAGCCTTCGATGTGGAAGACGAGAAGGAACAGGAACAGAAACTTCGGTTTGCGGCAAAGACGGCGAATTCCTCAGGCAAGACCAACATGATCACGGAGACACAGCACCTTGAAGGGATTCCTGTCCTGATTGATGAACTGGACGCATACACAGATTACCTGAATGTCCAGAATGGAATCGTAAATCTTAGAAACGGTGAATTGATGCCGCATGACCCGAATTTCATGATGTCAAAAATTTGTAATTCGGAGTATGACAATACATCCGGAAAGAAGCCGGAAAAATGGCTGAAATTCATTGACGATATTACGGCAGGTGATAAAGAGCTTCAGCACTACCTGCAAAAGTGTGTGGGCTATTCTCTGACAGGCTCGGTAAAGGAACAGTGTGCATTCTTCCTTTACGGCATTGGAAATAATGGTAAATCCACGTTCATAGAAACGCTGGCTGATATGCTCGGTGACTATGCCAGCAACGCACAGCCGGAAACAATTATGATGAAGCGTGATGGTAACAGCGGTATCAATTCTGATATTGCACGGCTGAAGTCAGCAAGGCTTGTGAGCACAGAAGAACCGACTGAGGGCGTGCGCTTGAATGAAGGCCTTGTTAAGCAGTTGACAGGTGGCGGAAAGGTTACTTGCCGATTCCTTTTCGGAGACGAGTTTGAGTATTCGCCTGAATTCAAAATATGGATTGCGACCAATCACAAGCCTGTAATTAGGGGAACGGATGTTGGTATCTGGCGGCGTATTCGGCTGATTCCTTTTGAGGTAAATATTGAGCATCCTGATAAGCAGTTGAAATACAAGATGCGTGAGGAAATGCCGCAGATTATGCGCTGGGCGGTCGAAGGATGTATGATGTATCACAGAGAAGGACTTGAGCCGCCTGAAGTCGTCCAAAAGTCTACTGAGGAATACAAGTCCGAAATGGACTTACTTGCAACATTTATGGACGCCTGCATTGTAATTGATTATACGGTCAAGGATTCGATTCCTGCAAATGAGCTGTATTCAATCTATCAGGCGTGGGCGAATGAGAATAATGAGTATGTTATGACCAGTCGGAAGTTCTTTCTGGAAATTACGAAGAAGATTCCAGACAAGCAACGAGTGGCGAGTGGTATTGTGTATAAGAATATTCGATTTAGTGATTACGCAGACAAGTATAAAAAGAAGCCGCCGTTACAGATAGGGATGTTTAAATAAAGGCATAGAAAAGTCGATGCAAAGGCATCGGCTTTTTCTTTTTGGGAAAAAAGATAAAAAAAGTTAAAAAAAAGTATTGACAATTCTTTTATGATGGAGTATAATGAAGCCAGAAAGTTAAAAACAACAGCACCGCTTCAAAGGAGGAATACAAAATGTTATACAGCGAATTCGTAGCAGGAACCGGATGCAAAGAAACCGATCACAACTATCAGGTTTACAAAGAGCTTGAAATCATCTACATGAATACTGATTGCACAAAGGAACACATCTATGAGATGGGCAGGAAGCTGGTAGACAACAGCAAGACCGAAGCCGAGCTGAAGCTTGAAGCCGAAATCAAAGAAGAAATCGAAAGCAACAAGAACATGATTGAAGCCTACAAGAAAGAAGTTGAGTGGAAGCAGAATTTGATTGAAGCTGACCCGTACGATAAAGAATGGGTAAAGGATTGCAAGCGGATGATCAAATACTACAAGGAACAGATTAAATTCCATCGTAATCAAATCAACGCACTGAAGTGGGTGCTCGCCTGAGCACCCGATGTAGGAAAGGAGAAGAAAATGTATAAGGCAAAATTCATCGGCGCAACGAGAGACCGGAATCCGAGAGAAGCATGGAAGCACACGGAACTGTGGTATGAATACAGAGGACATCAGTATTGCGTGGTAAAACACAACAACGGCTATATGGACAAGCCGATTCGGGTACAGCACGAAGAAGCACAGCGGGAGATTGATGAAATGATCGACAATCCGAAGCCCTTTCAGGAAGGCCAGTACGAAGGCTCTGCTCAGGAAGGATTCGACCTGTTTTGGGAATATTGCGAGACAGGCGAATGGACTGAATAAAAAAAAGTAAAAATATTCAAAAAAATGTATTGACAAATACTTTATTTAGCGGTATAATAAGCTTAGAAAATTTGAAACGGAGGTCACGAAGATGACAAATGATTGGAGAACCGAAAAGGCGCTTTACGAAGTACACGAAATCAGCAAAAAAAATCACGAAATATATTCACTGGTTATGACAGGAAATGAAATCAGCGAATGGTGTAAAATGAAAAACGAAAATTACGGCTACATTGAAGGGCTTGGTGGAGACAAATCTTATAGCTGTTGGGCGGTTTTAGTCTTAGCGTAATATTGAAGAAAAGCCGAGCGGAGGCGGCGAAAGTCCTCCGCAGAAAGGAAAAGAAGATGAACGCAACACAGGTACTTGAAAACATTAACAACTGCATTAAGGAACTCGAAGATAACCGCTCATTATATTACAAACAACCTCGTCAGATGTACGGAAGAGGATACACAAAAGTATTCAGAATCAGCAAGGTCTGTGAGGAACTTTCAATCTTTGATTGGTGGAACGAAACACTCAGTATGTCGCAGTTGAAGCAGATGAGGCATTTCGTTGAAACTGCAATCAAGCTCGGATTTACTGGTTATGTTTGCTTCAAGGTTGGAGCGGCTGGATGCTCTCACGGTATGTGGGCATATAAAAATGAAAGCACTACAGGATACAGTCCTGATGGTGATGTGCTTTTCCACAGCTTCCGTAGCGGCGATAATTACTATGACGCAAAGATCAATGGCCAGTGGATGCACGATAAATATGCCACTGAAGAAAATCGGTGTCCTGATTTTACATTAAAGCAGATTAAGGAGGAACTGAAATGACAAACGAAATGATTATTTTCATCGAATCTCAGAAGCTGGCTGAGGCCGGAAAGATCAATTACACAGGCCGCACGTTTAAGGCTGTGAACATGGCTGGCGAAGAGGTCGAATTCAAGGAAACGGAAGCGATTCACACCTTTCAGACATGGAAGGCTCAGGGGTTCAGTGTGAAGAAGGGAAGTAAAGCGGTTGCGTCTTTCCCGATCTGGAAACACACTTCAAAAAAGGCTACTGTGACTGCTGAGGACGGAACGGAGCAGGAAGTTGACAAGTCAAGGATGTTCATGAAGGTGGCGGCATTCTTCAGCGCATCGCAGGTCGAAGAAATGAAGGAGCGGCGGTAAGCCGCTCCGTGGGAAAGGAGAAGGAAGATGGCGGTTTATTATTATGGAATGCGGCTGAGGGGATTTGCACCGATGTGTCAGCCGAAAAAGGGCTTTTTAGAGCGTCTGGATGATTATACGGGGAATTATTGGGATATCCTCACATACGACCGAAAACTGACAGAAAAAGAGCTTCAGGACTATGAATTAGACTTCTTACAGGAGGAAAACGTATAATGGAAAAGCATCTTGAACTGATCCGGCTGTATAACAGCAATTGTGCAACCGTAGCCGTCTGCTATAACAGGCTGGGCGGCTACTTCAAAGAGTACACTTTCCTGTGGTATTCAAAGAAAGAGATCATCCGAAAGCTTCGTCAGGAATACGGCATTATTGTCAGGAGGGATGCCGGATAAAAAAAAATAAAAAATATCAAAAAAAGGACTTGACTTTTTCTTTATTATCGATTATAATAAGCTTAGAAAGTTAAGCAAGGTGTTGAGCCGAAAGGAGAAAAGAAAATGATGACAATTCAGGAAATGAAAAAGGCAATCCAGAAGTCCTTCACAAAACAGTACGGTTTCGCTCCGGCACTTAATCAGATTAGGCCGCAGGAAACATATGGAGCAGGAAAATTTATTGAAGAAATGAGCTTTTGCGTAGGAAATATTGGATATGCGTTCTCAGTAAAGACCATGGTGGTTGAAAGAGCTGAAGCGTACGATTTATAATATAGTGAGACCTGACCTAACGGGTATACGGGGAGAAAAGGAGATCGAAAATGAACAATTCCAGACTTTTTAACCGTAACCCGAAAACCCGCGAAGTAAGCAAATATCCTTCTCGTGAAATCGAAATCCTTGTTGATGCGTACAAACAGTACGGAGAAAACAAGTCAAAATGTTATGATGAACATGACGATGTCGGCGCTCTGGTTGAGGAATCAAAGCAGAATGCTATCTTTGAAATCCTGCACCAGCTTGGCATTGATCCGGAAATGTGAAACAGTTTTAGCTGAATAATTAAAAAGCTGTCCTATCGGCTTAACGGGGAGAAAGGAAAGGAAGATGGAAAACAGAGCAGTAATCACGACAAGAGAAAACTGGAAGAATGGCGGCGTTGGTGTTTACCTTCATTGGAATGGCGGCATGGATAGCGTAGAAGGATTCCTTCGGTACTGCAAGCTGAAGGGCTACCGCTCACCTGACAAGGACAGCTACGGCTGGGCAAGACTTTGTCAGGTAATCGGGAATTTCTTTGGAGGAACCACCAGCGTAGGGATTGACACGCTCTGGCATCTGGATTGCGATAACGGTGACAACGGCGTTTATATCATTGAAGATTGGGAAATCGTTGACCGTTATTATTACACAGGCTCAGAGCAGAATGAGTATCCGCTGAAGGATATGCTGATGTCAATCGATGAGCGGATGCCAGAGCATGAACGGTTCGGCGAAGAGTTTCTTTCAGGCGATCCTATTCCAACAGAAGAACTGAAGGTCGGCGATAAGGTTTTTACGATTAAGTATGACGGCTCTATCTCTGTTCAGACCGTGGTCGGAATCGGAGAAGACCACATGGTAAACGGTACAAACGTAAAAGGAATTCCGTATTCAGATCAGTATAACTTCAATGGCAATCCGGCTGGGAATATCAATAACTATCTGAGAGAAAAGGAGTATGTTCGGTGTATCAGTAAATAATACTTGAAAACATTTTATAATTGATATATAATCACTTCCGAGAGGAGGTGATTATATTTTGAAGAAGATCGTAAAGCCGTATCTGCTAAACCTGTCAGAAGTAGAACGGGCATTTGTTGAAGAAATGGCTTGGCGAAGCCGAAAAAAGCTGTCTGAGTATTTCAGAAGCCTTGTGAATTCGGAAATGCAAAAGCATCCGGATATCGTGAAATTAGTGATCGGCAGGTTGCAGAAGAATGAAGGACTTTAAGAGTATAACGAAGACAGTTGAAGGCAACGAGGGCGGTAAATGTAATTATTCAACTCGTCTTGATACTTATGGTTGTGGATGTACTCATGATTGTTCGTACTGTTACGCAAAAAGCCTTTTAGAATTTCGTGGACTTTGGGACGCAAAGAATCCTGCTATTGGCGATATTTCAAAGATAAGCAAAGAAATCAAAAAGCTTCGCCCTTATTCATTTGTCCGCCTCGGAGGAATGACCGATTGTTTTCAGCCGCTGGAAAAGCTCCATCGTGTGACCTATAAGACAATCAAATTGCTGAATCGGCGTAAGATTCAGTATCTGATCGTCACAAAGTCTGCAATAGTCGCTGATCCTGAATACATGGAAATCCTTGATAAGGATTTAGCGCATATTCAGATTACGGTTACAACGCTTGATGATAAGCTGGCGGCGACATATGAGAAGGCATCACCACCTACAATGCGTGTAGAAGCGATAAAAAGGCTTCAAAAAGCTGGTTTTGATGTTTCACTGAGACTTTCTCCGTTCATTCCACAAAACGTCGATTTTGAGGCTTTTAACTCCTTAGAAATAGATAAGGTCTGCATCGAATTCTTGAGAGTGAATGCGTGGATAAAGAAATGGTTCGATATAGACTATTCTGAATACACGGTCTCGCAGAGCGGCTACTGGCATCTTCCGCTGAAAAAGAAGCTATATTATATTGAAAAGCTGACGGGCTTCAAAGAAATGACGGTGTGCGAAGATGAAACTGAGGCTTATGAATACTGGAAACATCACTTTAATCATAATCCTGATGACTGCTGTAATTTGAGGCGGACATAATGGGTATTGCTTGACGATGGAAGAATTATGTGATTTAATGTGCGAAGAACTTGAATCCGAGGAAGAAATGGAGGAAATCGAAAATGAGTCTGAAGATTGAATATGTAAAAAAAGAAGACCTGAAGCCGTATGTGAATAATGCAAAACTTCATCCGGCAGAACAGGTGGAACAGATCAAGAATAGCATCCGTGAATTTGGCTTCAATGACCCGATTGCCGTATGGAAGGACAATGAGATTATTGAAGGTCATGGAAGGCTTCTTGCGGCTATGGAAATGAATGAGCTGGAAACGGTTCCGATTATTCGTCTTGATCATCTTAATGACAAACAGCGCAAGGCGTATATGATTGCTCACAATAAGCTGACGATGAACAGTGAATTCAATATTGATCTTCTGAGCCTTGAATTCGAAGACCTGATGGATTCGTTTGATATGACGGACTTCGGCTTCAATGAGGCTGAAATTCTGGAACTGACAATCGATGATTCATTTGATGAAATTCCCAGCAGGAACTCCTATCAGCAGGAAGAACATGACGACCATGAATCTTATGATGGTTCACAGGAAAATAACGGCGGCGAAAATCCTTATCCGTATGTGACAAAAGAGGATTTGAAAGAGTATAAGGAACGGGCTGACGAGCTTGTTACAAAACGAGTTATTATCGTCTACAAAACAGATGAGGATGAATCCTTCCTGAAAGAACTACTTGGAATTAAATCAGATGAACAGCTTGGTGTTGTTTATACGATTGAAAAAATAAAAGAACTTTCAGGGAGATAATATGAGCGAAATTTATTTTGGCATTCCGACGTACAAGCGTGTGGATAAACAGGACACGCTTGAATTTTTACATGAGATAGGCATAGATAAAGAACATATCATTCTTGCTACTCAGGTAGAAAAGGAATTTCAGGATTGCAAAGAGCGATATAACGATATTTGCACGGTCATATATCGTGAGGCGCACAATGCCTCGGGTAACAGGAACACGATCTTAAATCATCTTCCAAAGGACACAAATGTCCTTATTCTCGATGACGATATTACGGGATTCGAAAAAAATGTTGATGGAAAGTTGCAACTAATCAGCGGAAAAGAATTTCTGAAAATCGTTGAAGATATGTTCGCTCTCGCCCGAAAATATAACTGTAAATTATGGAGCGTTTATCCCGTTCGGAACGCATACTTCATGGAAGAAGATTATGTCGTAAAATTCAATCGTCCGATTATTTGCGTAAATGGCGTTATTACGAGCGATTTGAGATACAATGAAGATCAAGCGGTAAAAGAGGACTACCTTTTTGTCTGTGATAATCTCTCCCATGGGCACCCCACTTTACGGCTTGAAAACATTACCAGTACTGCTAAGCATTGGACTAATTCTGGCGGCTGTAAAGATCAATGGAATACTAATGATGAATGCACAGAAAGACTGCTTGCGGCTTATCCAGAATACATTAAAGAAAATACCAAAAGAAAAGGTGAGGTATTGTTGAAAAACAATATCAATGTCGGCGTAAAAGACGGGATGAATAAACTTCATCTTTATTCCGAAAATAAGCCTGTTAAGAAGATCGAACAGAATTATGGCAGTCCTCGATGGAGCGGTGAGATCACGGATTGCACAATGCCGATGACATTAGACACCTACAGTAACTGCTCATTCGGCTGTGTGTACTGTTTTTCTCAGTATCAGAGAGGAATCGGCGGCGCAAAGGAGGATTATCTCGCTAAAGTTGTACGGAGCGTAAATCCCGATAAAATCAGGCGAATTTTCACACATCCTGAGAGCAGTCAGTTTGGCGAGTATGTAAAGACACGGCGTGTATTCCAGTGGGGAGGGCTGTCTGACCAGTTTGATGAATTCGAGCGGAAATACGGCGTTACGCTGGAGCTTCTGAAATTCTTTAAAGAAATCAATTATCCGATTTGCTTCAGCACAAAGGCGGCGTGGCCTTTCTTCGATGAACGATATAGAGAAGTATTCCGTGGGCAGGATAACTGGAATATGAAATTCTCTATCATCACTCTTGATGCTGAAAAGGCAAAGAAGATTGAAGTCGGTGTGCCGTCTCCACAGGAACGCTTACGGGCAATGCACGAGTATACAACGCTGAATAAAGGTGGTGCTACGCTTCGGCTTAGGCCGTTCATCATCGGTGTATCTTCAAAGGACTATAAAGACCTGATTATTGCCGCTCATGATGCAGGCGCTACCGCTGTCACGACCGAGTTCTTTTGCCTTGAAGCAAGGGCTGTTAACAACGCTAAGGAGCATTATAAAACGATCAGCGAGTGTTGCGGATTTGATATTGTGGACTTTTACAAGAAGCACTCGCACGGTTCTGGATATTTGCGGCTGAATCGCAAAATCAAAGAGAAGTATATGCACGAAATGAAAGACCTTTGCGATAAGCTCGGTATGCGGTTCTATGTCTCAGATGCGCACTTCAAGGAGCTTTGCGCTAATGGGTGCTGTTGCGGCCTTCCGCCTGAATGGAATTATAGCCGTGGAAACTTCTCATATGCGCTTCAGCTTTGCCGTAGAAACGGCGTTGCTTATTGGAGTGATATCGAAAAAGATATGTACTTCTTGGAAAATATTGCTTTTAATAAGGCCGATGGATTCAATACGAATAGTTCTGAAAAACGAGCGAAATTCCATGATTCCAGCATGAAGGATTATTTACATTATCTTTGGAATAATCCAAAAGCAGGACAAAGCCCGTTTAAAATGTTCGGCGGCGTTATGGCTCCAAATGGCTTTGACGAAAATGGTGATGTAATTTATGTGTATGATTCGTCAAAGACCTTTATGGAAGGTTATACGGGCTGTACTGGCTGTACGGAACATGGATTTTTTGATACCATCGAATAAAGGAGGCTGCTATGTTTGAAAAGGTAAATCCGTCACATCCTGATAAGATTGCAGATCGTATCGCAGGCGCTATTGTCGATCTGGCATACAAGAAGCAGGAGAATCCTAAATGCGCTGTCGAAGTCCTAATTGGACATGGTGATTGTCATATTATCGCAGAGACTTCTGTCGAATTTACGGATGAAGAAATTGAGGAAATCGTTTACAGGATTGCTGGGAAAATGATTGTTGACTTCTGCTTGTGTCCGCAGGATAAGCATCTTGCTGAAAATCAAGATGGGAAAATCCGTTGCGGCGATAACGGGATTTTCCGTGGAATGCCGAAAACGAATGAACAGGTTAATCTTTCGCTTATTGTTCGTAATTTGTATCGAGAATATCCATCTGATGGAAAATACATTATCAACAAAAACAAGATTATTGCTTGTCAGAGTAACGTAAACGGGCTGGAGCTTGCAAAGAAAATTGAAGGGGAATATTCTGTTGCTGATGTTTATGCCAATCCGCTTGGTGACTGGACAGGCGGCACAGATGTCGATACAGGCGCAACGAACAGGAAGCTCGGCTCTGATATGGGCGATGCAGTAACAGGCGGCGGTCTGCATGGGAAGGATTTAAGCAAGGCGGATGTGTCTGTAAATATTTACGCGCATATTCGTGCGCAACAGACAGGACAGCCTGTTGAATTGTATTGCGCAATCGGTGATGAGTACGTGGACGGGCTTCCGTACTCCGCGATCGTAGAGGTTGCAAGGGACTATATCTTCAATTATTGCGGCGGCTTTGAAAAGTTTGCTGAATGGGGGCTGATTTAATGGCTAATGAGCAGAATTTGCGTCCGGGAGAATACAAATTAAGCCAAGAAGAAGCCAAGAAGGGCGGCAAGGCTTCAGGGGAAGCAAGAAGACGAAAACGTGATCTCCGGCAAGCTCTTGAGGCGCTTCTCGAAAAAGATTTTCCGCAACGCGATAAAGAAGGCAATATTATAGGCACTGTGTCCGGTGCTGAAGCCGTTACAACGAAGCTTTTTGAGAAGGCTATGAAAGGCGATGTAAAGGCGTTTGGGATGCTTCGTGATACTGTTGGGCAGGCTCCGGTACAAAAAGTGATGGTGTCTGAGGTCGATAAAGATGTAATTGACGAAGTAGAAAGGGCGGTGCTTGAAGATGACCCGTCAACAGGCGGTTGACTTTCTGAAAAATAATCCTGCTAAGTTTGCAAAGATGCTGGGCTTTACGAAGCTCGGCTCTTTGCATAATCAGTGGATAATTGAGATGGTGCGAGGCCGTGAAGATCATACTTTACAGGCCAGCCGTGGAACGTATAAGACCACATGTGTGTCGATTGCGCTTGCGCTTATCATAATCCTGCTTCCGAATAAGCGCACCATGTTTATGAGAAAGACCGACACAGACGTAAAAGAGGTCGTTAAACAGGTTCAAAAGATTCTAAAGGACAGTCATACCCAATATCTCGTGCAATGCATTTACGGCGTAAATTTGCGTCTTCTAACGGAATCTGCGACAGAGGTGACTACAAACCTCACAACGGATATAAAAGGAACGAGCCAACTTATCGGAATTGGCTCAGGTTCTTCTATTACAGGTAAACACTTCGATTTTATCTTCACGGACGATATTGTAAACGTGCAGGACAGGACATCTAAAGCGGAGCGGGATAGAACAAAGGTTGTCTATCAAGAATTGCATAATGTCAAAAACCGTGACGGGCGGATTTTTAATTCGGGGACGCCGTGGCATCCTGATGACTGCTTCTCTATTATGCCTACGCCTGAAAAGTATGATTGCTATCACAAGGAAATACGGAAGATCATCACGAAGAGCGAGCTGGATGAGCTAAGGAAGAAAATGCTTCCTTCTTTATTCGCCGCAAACTACGAGCTACGGCATATTGCGGTTGAAGATGTAATATTCACGAATCCTCGTGTAGGGGCTGAGCCGTCTTTGGCGGAACAAGGGCTTGCGCATATTGATGCGGCCTACGGCGGCGAGGATTACACGGCGTTTACGATTTGTCGGAAGTCCGGCGGAAAGTATTATGTCCTTGGAAAGCTATGGCATAAACATGTTGATGATTGCCTGCCGGAAATCCTCGCTCTAAGACAGAAATTTAATGCTGGAAGGATATACAACGAGGACAATGCGGATAAGGGGTACTTGAACAAGTCGCTTCGCGCAAAGGACGAATTAACGATGCCATATCACGAAAGCATGAACAAGTTTATGAAGATCGTGACTTATCTGAAGGCGGAGTGGCTGAACGTGTATTTTGTCAACGGAACGGATTCTGAATACATCAATCAGGTGTGCGATTATTTTGAACAGGCAGAACACGATGATGCGCCGGATAGCCTTGCAAGCCTCATTCGGGTGCTCTGGCGGAGGACGGATGAGCAGGATTCGTACAAGTCGATTTTTGGATAAACGAGAAAGCAAGGACTTTTCCTTGCTTTTTTTATATAAAAATGTACTATATAACATACATTTCCATTTATTATATTACTATAATATATTTTTGAAAAGTTACTATATACCGAATTATCCTACATTATACTACATCCTACATAAAACATAAAAAAAAATAATAAATATAAATATAAAATAATATAGGAGTATATACTTTTTTTGGAAATATGAAAATCATTTTCAATTATCATACATGATTATCATACATTTATCCTACATGATATATAAAAGTTGATTTTTTGAGGATTTTCGGCTATACTGTAAACGTAACAAGGGGCTGGTTTGACACTAATTGAAAGGGGAGAAAACGAATGTTTACATTTGAGGACTTTCAGGCAGAGGTAGAAAAGAGCGGTGTAGCAAAGGCTGTGGCTATTGCGATCAATTCCCATAAGGCTTCAGATGATTACAAGATGGCTTTAGATGCCGACCTTTATGATCATCAGAAGAATAAGACAATTAATGAGTATGTGCAGGTGATTTTTACTTTGACAGGTTCACCGATTGAGGACTATACGGCTTCCAATAATAAGCTGTCCTCTAACTTCTTCAGGCGACTGAATACTCAGCGGAATACCTACCTGCTTGGAAACGGCGTTTCCTTTGCTGAGGGTAATGATGGAATTAAAGCCGCCCTCGGTAACAACTTTGATACTGTCCTTAAAAGGCTTGGGTATTATGCATTGATTCACAAGGTGTCTTTTGGATTTTGGAATGTGAAGGGGATGCACATATTCAAGCTGACTGAATTTGTGCCGCTGTGGGATGAGGAAACAGGCGCACTCAGGGCAGGAGTACGGTTCTGGCAGATTGACAGCAAAAAACCGATGTTTGCAGTCCTTTATGAGGAAGATGGGTTTACAAAGTATCGCTCGAACATTAAGGACGGAAACTTTGAGGAAATTCAGCCAAAAAGGGCATATCGGGTCACAGTTTCAACATCAGAGGCAGACGGAGAGGAAGTGATCGGTGAAGATAACTACGGCAGTCTCCCGATTATTCCGCTTTGGGGCTCAGACCTGAAGCAGTCAACGCTTGTAGGGATGCGTGCACTGATTGATTCCTTTGATCTTATCCGCTCTGGCTTTGCAAATGACCTGACTGATGTATCTCAGATTTACTGGATTATCAGTAACGCAGGTGGTATGACCGATCAAGAGCTTGCACGATTCCGTGACCGCCTGAAGCTGACACATATTGCCGTAGCTGATACTGAAAATTCAGCGGTTACTCCGCACGCGCAGGAGATTCCTTATAACGCCCGGCAGACCTATCTGGATTCCATTAGAGCCGGAATTTACGAGGACTTTGGCGGACTGGATGTGCACACAGTGGCGGCAGGGGCGACGAATGATCATATCGATGCCGCCTATCAGCCGATGGATGAACAGGCAGATGACTATGAGTATCAGATCATCGAATTTATCACACAGCTTCTTCGGCTCCTGAAGCTTCCTGAAGAAACGCCGATTTTTAAGCGGAACAGGATTTCTAATCAGAACGAGCAGACGCAGATGATTCTTTCGGCCGCCGAATATCTGGATGACGAGACTGTGCTGAAGAAGCTCCCGTTCATTACTGTGGACGAGGTGGCGAAAATCCTTGAGGCAAAGAAACAGGAAACGGAAAATCGATACTCAGATGAGGAAATCGACGAGAGACTGTCAGCTCTTGAGAATGCAGGACAGGAGGAAGTAAATGGCTGATGATCTTGGAGTGCTGTATACGGACAGGCAGTTGAGGGATGTTGAAAGAACTATATCACGCCTGTATACGCAGGCGCAAAAAGATATCGAGCAGAAGATGTCTGATTTTTCGGACAGGATGGCAAAGAGGGAAAAACTGTATTTAGAGCGAGTAGCCGCCGGGACAATGACTCAGGATGAGTTCGACCACTGGAAATCAGGCGTTGTTTTCAGGGGCAAGCAATGGGATGACAAGATGACGCAGGTTTCTGAAGTCCTTGCGAATACGAATACTGTTGCCAACAATGTAGTGCGCAGGAATCAAATAGGCGTATTTGCGATGAACGGAAATTACGCTGGATACGAGTTTGAGCACGGGGCAGGGGTTTCTTTCGGGTTTGACCTTTATGATCAGACGACTGTGTCCAGACTGCTTCGGGATAAGCCGAATATTCTTCCGTTCAAGAAGATTGACAAAGAGAAGGATATGAAGTGGAATTTCAAGAACATTCGTTCTCAGGTGACGCAGGGTATCCTTCAGGGCGAGAGCATTCCGAAGATTGCGAAGAGGCTTGCAGAAGCTGTGCCGAATCGGAATGCGAAGCAGATGGTTCTTCATGCTCGTACTGCTATGACCGCCGCTCAGAATGGCGGAAGGATGGAGCGGTATAAGGAGGCAGAGGAGCTTGGAATCAAATTCAAGAAGGTGTGGCTTGCGACTCTTGATGGGCGCACCCGTGACACACATGCAGACCTTGACGGTCAGGCAGTAAAGCCTGATGAGGACTTTGAGGTTGATGGCTACAAGATTTCATATCCGGGCGATCCACACGCGGCCCCTGAAATGGTTTATAACTGCAGATGCACGCTTGTGACAGAGCTTGAAGACTATCCGCATTCGTTTAACAGAAGAGAGACTTCTTCAGGAGAAGTGATTGAGGATATGTCCTACAGAGAGTGGGAAGCAAGCAAGCAAAAAGTAGAAGAGCCTAAGATTACACATATAATTGTTCAAGGGAAAGATATTTCTCAGGCTTGGACACGAAGACCTGATCAGTTTGATTTTGCAATTGAAGATATCATAAATGCTCAGGGGTTTGACGGATTACCAAGAGTTGTATCTGCTGAAGAATTTGATAAAGCCGTACAAGAAAGCAATTTCATAGCTCAAAGAGGATATAAAGCCCCTGATGAAGAAACATTAAAAGAGTATCAGAATCAACTTTATAATGGAAAGTGGTATGTTGATTGCTCTAAGGGCGGAGCCGCTTATGGGCGCGGAATGTATAGTGGTTATTCGAATGGAACAACAATAACAGATGAAATGAAAGATGTTGCAAATCGTTATGGAAGTAGTGGAAGTAAATCAGTTGGTAAAGTAGAAACATTTACTGTAGATAAAGATGTAAAGATAATTTCGTATAACAACTTGGTAAAAGAGTATAATGAATTTGACGCAAATAGTGAAAGTAGAATGTCCGCACTTGCAAAGGCTAATTCAAATTCTGATGATGAATACGCATATATTATGAAAGGGATTGGACAAGGACGAAATTTATCTGGCGATCAGAGAAAGGCCGCAGTTCACTTTGAAGATACTGTAACCGAAGAAAGATATTATGAACTTGAAAGTATTATTGAAAACATTTACGCGACTAAGCGTCTTGGAACATCTGAATATGCCGCATTAAAAGGGTATGATGTCGTAGAGGTTGAAAATGAGGGATATGCAATAATCTTAAATAGAACAAAAGTTATTTTTAAGGGTGATTGAACATGATTGAATTTAAGTACAATAAAGAAACAGGAATCCTTGAGGTCTGGAAAAACGGTAAGAAAACAGGAGAAATTATTACGATGGGGGATGAGATCAATGGCAACGATCAAAGTAGAGGTGACAAGCAACAGGAAAGAGTATGAGGAAGCTCTTGATGCTGTCGCTGAAAAAGTCCTGACTATGTGGGGGATGGAGGCAGAGTCGGCGGCGAAGAAGCTGTGCCCCGTTGACACAGGCTTGCTTCGGAACAGCATTACTTGGGCGCTTGCAGGGCAGGGGGTAAATTCTCCGTCTTACAAGGCAAATGACGGCAGTGCTTCTGGAAGCTATTCCGGTCAGGCTCAGGCAGATCAGGGTGGCCCAAGGCATGTGTATGTAGGCTCGAATGTCGAGTATGCGCCATATCAGGAGCTGGGAACATCAAGAATGAGGGCGCAACCGTTCCTTGGCCCTGCAATTGAGAAGAATCAGGCGCATTTTCGGGAGATTCTTGAAGGAGAATTGAAAAATGCCTTGCAAAACTGAACATTATGTGATATTCTACGGTGGTAAGGACAAGAATGTTCTTACCACTTTTTCATTTCAAATCATATCACTGGTGCGAGTGTGTACCCAAAGCAAAGGAGTGTGAATATGGGATTAAGCAGAGCTATGTTAAAGGGCATGGGACTAACCGATGAGCAGGTCACGGCAATTGTGGAAGAGCATACTTCCGTACTGACGGCGATCAAGGAAGAACGCGACAAGTACAAAGAAGATGCTGAAAAGCTTCCTAAGGTCCAGAAGGAACTGGACAAGCTTAAGAGTGACACTTCTGCAGGTGACTGGGAAAAGAAGTATAATGACGAGCACGAGGCTTTTGAGGACTACAAAAAGGAGATTGCCGATAAAGCCGCGCTTGAAGGGGTTAAGTCCGCATACAAGAAGCTTCTTACTGATGCGAGTGTTGGCGAGAAGCACATTGACAGTATTCTGCGTGTAACTGATTTCTCCGCGATGAAGCTTGACAAGGACGGCAAGCTGGAAGACGCTGATAAACTGACTGAGGCAATCAAAAATGACTGGAGTGGATTTATTACCACGAAAGAAACGAAAGGCTCACAGCCTGAAACGCCTCCTGCAGGGAATCAGGGCGGTGGAGAAAAAACGGGTCGCGCCAAAGAGCTTGCGAAGATTCGCTATGAACAGCTTTATGGCACAAAGACTGATGCGAAAGGAGAAAAATAATGTCTTTTATCGGTGACATTGAACAGGGACAGACCTATGCACCGGGCTGGTTCCTTGAAGACAACGAAAAATGCACGAGAGTGACTAAGACGGTTCCTGCTACCGGAGCGCATGTGACTACCACGGCGGATGGTAAGAAATATGCGAAGATGGGCACATTCGTCGCCTCCCTCGGCGGAATCCTTTATGAAGATGTAGACCTGTCTACTGGCGCAATGCCCGGCTCTGTGGTTATCGCAGGTCGCTATTACAGTGACAGAGTAATCGGCACTGTGACTGGCGTTGCCGCTCTTGTGAGCGCAGGTGCTTATCCGACGGTTACTCGTCCGGATTTCGGTGAATAAGGAGGTGAGCGATCATGGCTAAATGGGAAAGAAATATTATGGGATTTATCCCGCAGGATGAATGGCTTGATATCGGCTTTGATGTTCGCCGCCCTGCAGATCCTGTTGACGGTCTCTTCGGAGATGTAAAAACAGATAACCTTGTGGCATATTGGGAGTCCATTGCGGCTGAATATCAGATTCCTGTGATGGCACAGTTCCATGCTTTTGATACTGAGACGCAGAAGACCTTCCGCATCCCGATTGATACGCACAACATCGAGAAGGGGCTGATTAAGGTCAAGATCAATCAGTCCGAAAGAATGCGTGCGCTGACCCGCGCTGGCGTCCGCGAAGATGCACTTTACGACTATGTAATCAACGACGGCCTCCGCCTTGCAGATCAGGTCTTCACCCGGTCGAAGGTTGCCAAGAACGAACTGCTTGCAACTGGTCAGGTGACGATCAAGGAGAACAACCTTGATTTAACTGTGGACTATGGTGTTCCTGCCGCTCAGAAGGCGTTCACGCTGAATCTGAATAAGGAAGCCGACATTCCTGCACAGCTTCAGACGAT
>OCVV011298514.1_pt1 | contig 20147 bp, 23 predicted proteins | sample 1539721 | NCBI WGS metagenome assembly OCVV01 (sample SAMN02144230, study PRJEB22623) | gut metagenome | biome: sheep rumen | host: Ovis aries | place: New Zealand
GAAAGTCAAGTAGAATCAGTTTAAACAATATATGGTACTCAAAGTATATTTATTTCAAAAAGTTGTGACATATGATTGACTAACATACATTAGATTTATAATAAATTTTAAATAAATATTGTTATAAAAAATCAACTAGTATATAATAAAACTGAAAATTTAAATAAGCAATTTTGTTCAAAATTTTTTGTATGATTTTTGTATTTAAAGGAGAATGTGAATGAATAATTTAAATTTGTCAAAATCAAAATATTGCAGAATAGTACAATGTCCAAAAATGTTTTGGATGGATACGTATAAACCAGAGGAAAAAACAGAGTCAAATAATGAAAAAGTATTTGCCACAGGAACTAAAGTTGGGGAATTAGCTAAAGGATTTTTTGGAGAATATGTTGATATTGAATATAATGCGAATAAAACAAAAATGATTGAAGATACTATAAAAGCTTTGGAAAGTGGAGCTAAGGTTATAACAGAGGCTTCATTTTCTTATAATAATAATTTTTGTAGTGTGGATGTTTTAAAGGTTTTTGACGATGGTGTGGAAATCTACGAAGTGAAGTGTAGTTCAAAATATAAAGAAATATTTGAAGAGGATATTTCATACCAATATTTTGTTTTGACAAGTCTTGGATATAATGTAAAAAAAGCATGTTTAATGCATATAAATACTGATTATATTTTTCATAAAAAATTAGAATTAAATAAATTTTTTAAAATTGAAGATATTACAGAAATAGCAAAAAACAATGTACAATATGTTGAAGAGAAAATAGAAAATATAAATGAATTTATGAAAAAATGGCCAAAAGAAAAAGAACCTGATATAGATATTGGAGTACATTGTAGTCATCCATATAGTTGCGAATATTGGGAATATTGTACAAGAAATTTACCAAAAACAAATGTGTTTGATTTATCAATTTTAGGAAAAAATTCAAAAAATATAAAATTTGAAAAATACTATGAAGGAAAAGTGTCTTTTGAAGACTTACAACATGAGAATTTGCAAGAAAGAGCAATGGAGCAAATACAATTTGAATTAAATGATTTAGAGCCTAAAATAGATAAAGAGGCAATTAAAGAATTATTAAATTCATTAAAATATCCGTTGTGTTTTTTAGATTACGAAACATATCAAGTAGCAATACCGGAAATTGAAGGAACTAAGCCATATCAACAATTACCATTTCAATATTCATTACATATAATTAAAGAAAAAGGTGCTGATATTAAACATAAAGAATTTTTAGCTGATATAGATGATAAAGATTTTATCAGACATTTTGCTGAAAGCTTGATTAAAGATTTGCCTGAAAATGGAAGTGTAATTATATATAATAAAGGTTTTGAACCGGCTAGAAATGATGATATTTCGAGAATGTATCCAGAGTTAAAATCTGAGATGGATAGAATAAACAGTAATATGGTGGATTTTATGGTTCCGTTTAAACAACGAAAATATTATATGAAGGAAATGCATGGTTCTGCCTCTATTAAAGCTGTTTTACCTGCATTATATCCAGATACTCCTGAACTTGATTATCATAATTTGGAGGATGTTCATAATGGAGGAGAAGCACCAGAGGTGTTTTTGAGTTTGAAAGATAAGAGTAAAGAGGAACAAGAGAGATTACGAAAATCTTTGTTGAAATATTGTGAACTTGATACTTGGGCTATGGTTAAGATTTGGAAGAAGTTTGTAGAGGTAACTGATAATGAAAAATAGTATAGTTGAGATAAAAAGAACAAAAAAATTAGAAGATTTATTCAAATTATGGAAGAAAGAACAACTGGAAGATAATAATAATACAGGATTTTTTGTTGAAGATGGTTATATTGACGAAAATAAATATTGTAAGAGTAAGAAAAAAATATTATTTTTATTAAAAGAGGCTAATATATTACAATATGTAAAAAACGATAATCCATTGAAAATAAAAAATGATTGTCAAAAATATTTTTATTTAGATTTTGAAAAAGAAAAATATAAATATAAAAAAGAATCTCTGAAAGTAGATTTCGTTAGGGCAAGTGATAATAATCCTAAGCAAAAGGAAAAAATTGCAAGAATGGCAAAGTTCATTTTGGAGAAATCTAACGATAAAAAAGCTTCTTCAAAATATGATGAATTAAAAGATAGTTTATTTAAGGTTTCATTTATGAATCTAAATAAAATGGGAGGTTATTCAAGATCTAATAATAAAGCGTTGCAAGCTTATTATGAAAAGTACAGGGAATATATATTACAAGAAATTAATATATTGGATCCAGATATTATTGTTTTTATGGTAAATAATGATGAAATTAAGAAAGATATTAATCAATATCTTAAAGAAAACAAAAAAGATAAAAAAATAAAGATATTAAGTATGTTACATACTGCAGCTATTGGTCGAAATTTGAATTTAAGCGAAGATGAGGAAAAATATTCTAGAGAAAAAATATTAAAAAAATATAATTTTGACTATGTAGGAAAAGGTGAATTTATTCAGCTAAATGAAAGTACAAAAAGATATTTAATAAAATTTATTTATAGATTTGAAACAGGAGATTAAAATATGGAGTTATACGAAAAAAATGGAAATATATTATACATTTTAAATGTATTAAAAAAATATAGTGATGATGAACATAAACTATCAATATCAGAAATAAAAGAAAGAATTGTCAATGAATATGGAGTAGATATTGATCCTCGTACAATACGTAGAAATATCAATTTATTAAAAGAAAAATTTGGCTATGACATTAGTACATATAATGATAATAAAATAGGCTATTTTATTATAAATGATCCGGAAACAGATTTCGAACCTGGAGAGGTAAGAGCTATTATTGATACATTTAGTTATTCTTCATATATTGAACCAAAACTTGCAAAAAACATTATAAAGAAATGCAAGAATTTGCAAAGCATTTATGAAAATGAAAAAATAGTAAATTATAAAGTATATTCTCCAAGAGGAAAAACAAGCAATGTAGAGGTTATAAAAAATATTGAAGATATTGCAAATAGCATTATGAATCAAAATAAAATTAAATTTGAATATTGGAAATATTTTATTGATGGAGATAAAATTTCAAAGAAAGTTGTCAGCAAGCCGATTGTTTCTCCTTATGCTATTTTATATGATAAACAACAATTTTATTTGCTTGGAATAAAGGAAACTGCTAAGGAATTTTATCATTATAGATTAGATAGAATAAAGAATTTAAAAGAACTTGAAGATAAAATTAAAATTAAAAAAACTGAAAAAGAAATTGAAGAATATACAGATACTTCTGTGGAAGTTTTTAGTGGACATGAAGTTGAAATAGAAGCTGAGTGTAATCAATATTTATTAGGTGAGGTTTTTGAAAAGTTTGGAAAAAATGTGGAAATTGAGCCTGTAAATAAGGATAAATTCATTATGAAATTAAGAGCAAATCCATTTGGGTTTAAATTGTGGGCTATGAGGAATTTAGATTTTGTTACTGTGAAGAAGCCTGGAGATTTGGTTGAAGATATTAGGAATGTTATAAAAGAGGCTGGGAAGAGATATGGAAAATAAAATAATAAGCTGGACATTATATGACCAACTATCTTGCGAATAAAAAAGAGCAACAAATATAATTATTTTATATTTGTTGCTCTTTATTTTGTTGTAAATAAAAAATACAGATTAATATATAAAAAAGGAGAGGGAATTATGGCAGAAATTTTTTCTCTATTCAGTAACAATGTCATCAATGCATTGTGTGACCACATAACTTTAAATAATCCAAAATTCAGTATATAATAAATTAATAAAATTCAAGGGAGTGTATTAAATGAAGGTTGAAAGTAATTTATTAGATGAAGCAAATGAAAAAATATTGAGCCAATTAGATAACACAATAGGACTTGGAGAATTAAAGAAAAAAATAAGAGAAATCATTAGATATCATGAAGTAATGCAAAAATACAAATGCAATATAGATTGTGAAAACTATAATATTGTATTAAGAAAAGCATCGAGTTATAGCATACATAATGTACTTTTATCTGTAATTTCAGAAATATTTTACAAAAATAAAATAACATTAAATCCACAGATATTGAAAATAAGTGGAAAAGATATAAAAGATAGAGGTTTTAATGAGAAAAAGTATAAAACTTTTAAGGAAGGAATTATTTTTATAGATGTAACAGAAGGCATTAGAGATGTAGCAGATATTAAAGATAGAATAAATGAAATGGTGGAGGCAATGCCATCAAAGGTTTTTATAATAATGGAAAATGATTTTATGGAGGGTGAAGCAAATGCATTATTAATAGATTATTTCTCATGGTATATGAAGATAGATGAAATATCTGAAGAGGAAAAAGAAAGATATATAAAAGATTTTTTGGAAAAAAATAATTTAATTTGTTCTGAAGAAAAAATTAAAGAATTAGTAGATAATCCATATTATGAAATTAAAAATCTATTAATAAATATTTTTGTGAATTGCAAAATAACAAAAACAAAAAATGTTGATAAGGTTTTAAAAGATGATGACGATGATACGGATGAGCTATTTGAAGAAAAGTATAACAAAAAAACAGGCATTAAGGAATTAGATAATTTAGTTGGTTTAGATGATGTAAAAGTGCAAATAAAAAAAGTAATTAATTATATAAATATAAGTAAAGGCAGAAATAAGTTACCAATGTTACACATGTGTTTTAATGGAAACCCTGGAACTGGAAAAACGACGGTTGCAAGAATTGTTGGAAAAATATTTGCAGAGGAAAATATTTTATCAAATAAGAATATTTTCGTTGAAGCACAAAGAACAGATTTAATTGGACAGTATGTAGGTCAAACAGCACCTAAAACTCAAAGAAAAATAGATAAAGCTTTAGGAGGAGTGCTTTTTATAGATGAGGCATATTCATTAGCTTCTTACATACAAGATGAAGGTGGTAGAGATTATGGAGCAGAATGTATAGCTACCTTGCTTAAAGGAATGGAGGATCATAGGGATAATTTATGTGTGATATTGGCTGGTTATAACAAAGAAATGGAACATTTGTTGAGTGTTAATCCGGGTTTTGAAAGCAGAATTCAATTTGTTATTAATTTTCCAGATTATTCAGCTGAAGAATTATATGTGATTTTTAAAGATTTATGCAAAAAAGAAAATTATAAATTATCTTCAAACATAAAAAAATATTTAGTTGAACATTTTGAACAGGCTAGGAAAAATAAGAACTTTGCAAATGCAAGATATGTACGAAGTTTATTTGAAAAGATAAAAATTGAACAAGCTGATAGAGTTGCAAAAAATGAAGTAAATATTAATATGATTGTGCGTGTGGATGTTGAAAAATCTATTAAATTGTTGGAAAAAAAAGAGGGGAAAAATAAGATAAAAATTGGGTTTGTGGCTTAAGATATAATTGGGAGTTTAGGAGGTTCGAGGAGTGTTAAGAGAGAAATATACTTTGGATTCATTTGTCGTTGGAAATAATAAATTATTATTTAATGCGGTGAAAGAAGTTATAAAAAATCCAGGAAAAGCATATTCACCGTTGTTTATATATGGTGGAACTGGCGAGGGGAAAACTCATTTATTGCATGCTATGGAAAATGAAATAATGAAAAATTATAGTGAATTACATGTTGAATATATGACTATAGAAAAAATAGTTACTGAAGTTAAGTTATTAATGCAAGAAAACAAATTTGAACAATTTAAAAATCAGATGAGAAATATAGATGTTTTGTTGTTAGATGATTTTCAATTTATTAGTGGAAAGGAGAGAATTCAAGAAGTATTATCGGAAATAATTTGTGAAATGATATCTAGTAATAAACAAGTGGTTATAGCGAGTGAGGTTGTGTTAGAGGAATTAGATATTTTCAGTGAAAAGTTTAAGGATTGTTTTGGAAGGGGATTAAAGGTTGAAATATTAAAGGGGGATTTTTGTAGTCGTTTGGAGATTTTAAAAAGAAAATGCGAAGAGAAAAAATATCAAATTGATGAGGAATATTTGTGCTATATTGCTAAGAATTTTGAGAAGAATAATGGGGCTTTGATTGGGGTGTTAAATAGAATGATTGCGTTTACTGATTCAACAGAGTTACCAATGTTTATTGATAATGGGCTTATAGATAAAATTGAGGGGATAAAATGAAATGTGCAATAATATTAGATTTTTTGGAAAATGCAAGTAGGTTAATGAAATGAAAAGTGTATTGAACAAGAGTTAAGATAATGGTATTATATATACGAAGTAGTAAATGAGAAAGGAAATTTTTTTATGAAAGAATTTGAATTTGAAGAAGTAAAAAATTATAAAATACTAAAGTATTATGAACATAGTGAACAAAGCAACTTGAAAGGTGAACAATTGTTAGTTGAAATTTCAAAGGAAAATGTTATAGAAATAGAAAGAATATTACAGATTGATTCATCGTATGCATATGGTAATGCTTGTACACTGATAAAACAATTACATGAAAAAAAAGAGAATAATTATGGATTTACTACGATAGAAAAAATATGTCTCGCAATAAATAAAGAAAACAGCACACGCATTAGTAAGGTGGAAATAGAAAAAATTTCCAAGGCGATTTGTGACCAGTATAAAACGTATGCGGAATTAATGAAAGCATTAAACTGCAGAAATATAAAAGTCAATAAGGACAAAAAGAATGAAATTAATCTAATTGAACTTATTTATAATAAAAATTTTAGAACAGATGGTAAGAAAAATTATATATCGTTTGCAACCAAATTTTGTCATTATATGTGTTTATTTAACAAAGATAATAGAGATAAATATCCAATATTTGATAATGTATTAGGAAGAGTAATACCATTGTATGTAGATTATTTTAAAAAGAGTGATGATCGATTCAAAAATGTTGAAAGTGATTTTGAGGATATAATTGTAGTAAAAGGAAATGAAAAATATATAGATTTAAGAAAACGCGAGGGACAAGCTAAATTTAATATAATTGATAATTATAATAGTTATTGCCAATTGCTAAAAATGCTGAAAGAGAAAAGCAAAAAAGAAATATCATTTACAGGACTTGATCATTTATTATGGTATTGTTATAAAGGAAGAATAAAAAAAGGAAAAGAGGAAGAATCAAATGAAGAAAGAAATGATTAATTGGACATTTTATTCAAAAAGAGGAAAGATAGAAAGTAATAATTTTGAATCAGTAGAAAAGTTAAATGAAAAAGCAGGGCACTTGCAAGTGGTAATAGATTGTTTTAATAAAAATTTGCACAAATTTTCTTCAAAGGAATATACATACAAAAGTAATGAAGTACTTAAGTTGTTAGGAAAAATTGATGGATATAAGATTGAAAAATCAAAAAAAGAAACAGATTTAATAAAACTATTATGCGATGAAGAAAATAGTGTTTTTCAGAAATATGAAAATCTATTTTGCGTGGATGCTTATAATGAAGAAAAAAAGACAGTTTTAGAAGTTGAAGCTGGTAGAGCATCTTGTAACAATCAATTCTTAAAAGATTTTTTTGAAGCTTGTGTATCAAGTAAAGTTGATTATTTAATTGTTGCGGTTAGAAAAATATATAGAGATCGAAATGATTATGAATATGTAAATAAATATTTTGATGTGATGTTAAATTCAAGATTTATGAATAATTTACCATTAGAAGGTATTTTAGTGATTGGATATTAGATAATATATGATGGTCAACTCTTGTTATGTGGGAGATGATTATTTTTTAAAATATGATATTAAAATTATAGAGGTGAGGAAATGAGCAGTATAAAATTAGTTAATGCATCATGTGTAGATCAAATGTTGATGCAATAGTTAATGCGGCAAATAGATATTTAATGTCTGGTGCTGGGGTATGTGGTGCAATTTTTAGTAAAGCAGGATATGTTGAATTAAATGAAGCGTGTAGCAAATTCGATTTACCATTAAAAGACGGCGATGTGGTAATTACGCCAGCATTTGGAATTGAAAATGCACAATATATAATTCATGCGGTTGGGCCGGATTTTGGAGCTACACCAAATGCATTTGATGAATTATTTAATGCGTATTTTAATTCTTTAGAAGTACTTAAAGAGAATGGACTGCATTCTGTTGCTTTTCCACTAATTAGTTCTGGAATATTTGGTGGGAGGTTGGAAAATCCAGTTAAAGAATCGGTTAGCCAATGTATAAAAGCGTATAGGAAGTTTGTGGAAGAGAATGAAGAGTATGAGATAGATGTGGTGGTTTGTGCGTTTACTGTGGAGGAGATGGAAAAGTGTGAAAAATTTGGAAAATTAATATATAATAGTAAAATGAAGGTGGAAAAGTTATGGCTATGATGAAAAATTTTGATAAAGATTTCGTATCTAGAACTTTAGAAATTTTAGATAGACATTATGGAAATGAAGAATATGAGGTCACGTTGCTACTTAATTGTTTATTAGCTCTAGTGTCATTACCTATTGAACGAAATAAAATAAAGAAAGGTATTCAAGATGATTGCATAATTGAACAGTTTAGAGTACAATGCATAAATAGATTAAAACAATTAATAAATGATAAAGATTATATTAATACAGAAGAAAAGTTTTTTTTCAACAATATTAGGAACGCAATAGCGCATCTACATATTGAAGTTGAAAAAGGAAATTATAATAATACAATTGAAAATGTAATATTAAGGAATGCTAAGAATGAGGAAAAGTACAAAAGAAGAGAATATAATTTTCAAATTAATATATCTGTGAAAAATCTGAGAGAATTTGCTAAATTTGTTGCACAAGAATATTTGGAGAAATTCTTTCAACTTGATAAATAAAGTTTTATAGTTAATTATAGGAAAGGGTGAAAAAATGGATAGTGCATCTTATAATATGTATTGGAGTTATTACAATTCAATAGAAGAAATGCTAATAAACACAAATCAAATTGTAGCACATTCTAAAAATAATGAAATGACATTTTCTAATGAATTTACAAAGATAATATTACTTTCTTGTGCTGAAATAGATACTCTTTTAAAGGATTTATGCAAATTAATGGATGTTAAACCAAAAGGAAAACGATATGTGATGAAGGATTATGCTAAGGCGTTATTGAAATGTAAAGATATAAAGAAAATAGGTTATACAATTAATCCTATAATGTCATATGATGATGAAAGAATGTATATTTATCCATTTGAAAGAATAGATGAAGAAAAACAATCGGCTGGTTTAGATTGGTGGGCTGACTATCAGGCAATAAAGCATAATAGAATTTTAAATGATAAAAAAGGAAATTTATTAAATGCTATTAAAGCTGTTCTTGCTCAGTATACAATAATAAGGATGCTGATTGAAAATATTCCTGGATATGCAGGAATAAGTTATGTGAGAGAAAATGATGTAACTTCTTATTTTTATCCTATAGGAGAGTTTTCGTTACAAATGAAAGAGTATTAAATAGTTAATGGTCAATTCTTACTTGGATATGGGTTGATTATTTTTTTCTCATCATGATATAAATATGTTAAAAAAAGAAAGAAAAGGTGATACGATGAGAACCCTAAAAGATGCAATAATAGGTCTAGCAATAGGAGACGCTATGGGTGTCCCACTAGAATTCAAATCAAGAGAACAGTTACAAGCAAATCCAACAACAGAAATGAAAGAATACGGAAGCCATAATGTACCAAAAGGTACATGGTCAGACGACACATCTATGACACTAGCAACAATTGCAGCCATAAACAAAACAGGAAAAATAGTGCCAAAAGACATAGCAGACACTTTTGTAAAGTGGCTAGAAAATGCAGAATTTACAGCAGGTGGTAGAGTATTTGATGTAGGAGGAACATGCTTAAGAGCAATAGTTAAATATAGAGGAAATTTAGCAAAACCAGAAGAATGTGGAGAAGATGGTGAATTCAGTAATGGGAATGGATCATTAATGCGAATTTCTCCATTAATATTTTATTGCTATGCTAAAAACATGAATAAAGAAGAAATATATGAATGTGTGAAAACGGTATCATCAATTACACATAAGCATGAAGTAAGTGTAATGGGGTGTTATATTTATGTGCTTTTTGGAATTGAGTTGTTGAAGAATAATAATTTATTGGAGGCTTATAAGGTAATACAAGATGAAGATTATCACTTTTTTTCACAAAATTGCAAGAGCAAATATGATAGGATAATTTGTGGAGAGATTTATAGTTGCAGGATGGATGAAATTAGGTCTACGGGGTATGTGGTAGATACATTGGAGGCTTGTTTGTGGTGTTTGATGAATACGGATTGTTTTGATGACGCGGTTATTAAGGCGATTAATCTTGGTGATGATACTGATACGGTTGGGGCTTGTGTTGGGGCTTTGGCTGGAATTTTGTATGGTGAGGAGAGTATTTGTGAGGATTGGAAGAGGGAGTTGTTGAAATTGGAGGAGATTGTGGGGTTGTGTGAGGTGTTTGGAAAGAATTAAAAATTTTTATCTTGATAAAAATAATTAGAACTCATAACCCGAAGGTCGTAAGTTCGAGTCTTACCCCCGCAACCAAGAAATTAACTAGAGTCGCAAGAGATTGCAGACTCTTATTTTTTTGACTTTGTCGTAATTTTGTCGTAAATGGGGACAGCTTGGGGACACAAGCTTTTATAAAGCTCATAAAATAGCATAAATCCTCACTTACAATCTTAAAAAAAGCAATTTTTGAACTTATTGAAATCAAGAGTTTTAGCTGATAAGTATATTAGTTTTTATCTACTAATAAATTCTGCAAGACTATACCTGCACTTCTATTGTGAGAAGCAAGTGGATGGACATAGAAATTAAATGTTGTACTAATCTGAGCATGTCCTAATCTTGCAGCTACAACTGCTACATCAACATTTTGTGAAATAAGTAGAGTAGCGTTTGTATGCCTAATACCATGAAAATTCAAATAAGGTAGTCCTATCTTTTGAACAAATTTAACAAACCATTTACTTACTGTATCGGGATGCATAGGTTTGCCATTATCTTGTATAAATAACCTATTAGATTCTTCCCAGAATTCGCCACAAAGCTCTTTTTGGCTATCATACCATAATTTATATTCCTTTAGTATTTCGATTACAGAATCAGGTATAGAAATATGTCTAAAAGAACTAGGTGTTTTAGGTGGTTTTGTATAAACTCCTGTACTTGCTAAATATTGACTTGATTTGTTTACAGTTATTTCTTTGTTCTTGAAATCAATATTTTCCCAGTCAAGTCCCATTAATTCACCTAATCTGACTCCAGTAAATACTGTAAGAATAATAGCAACCTTATACTTCATTTCATTTTCTTCAAGTTCATTTAATCCTTTTAGAAGAACTTTACATTGTTCATCATCATAGAATCTTCGTTGAGCTTTTGGTGCTCTTGGTGGTTGAACTCTTTCAGCAGGATTATAAGGTATAAGTTGCCAATATACAGCTTTGTGTAGCATTGCACTTATCAATCTATGATGTTCTAGAATAGTTTTCTTAGATAATGGTTTCAAAGTACGCTCTCCATTATTTTTAGTAAGTCTTTTTATTTGTGTATCTTGTTCTAGCATATCATATAATTTCATAAGATCTGTAGGCTTAATTTTTTCTAAAGTAAAAGAACCTAAATATGGAAGAATTCGGCTTTCTAACATTCCAACATATCTGTTATAAGTAGATGGTGCTAAATCTTTTGTACCATAGTTTACTTGCCAAATATGATAGAATTCTTCAAAAGTTACTGGTTTTCCTTCAGGTACTAATCCACGATTAGCTTCTGTAACAAATTCTGCAAGTGCAATTTCAGCGTCTTTACGAGTTCCATGGATGTTTTTTGTTCTTCTAGCTCTGGATCCATCAAGATTTTTACCAGTAGATACTACTAACCTATAAGTATTTTCACCTCTTTTTTCAATACTCCCAGCCATTGCCTTTTTCACCTCCTTTCAGGCATAACCATGCTTGAGAGTTTCATATTTAATTGTGATAATTATATATCAAAATATTGATGATTACTAGTGGATTTTGCTTATTTTTTAAGTGTTACAAAGATTACAATATGATTCAAAAAATAACTTACATAGAACAATAAAAAACTTGATAAAATGTAATATTTATAAATTAATGTGAAAAAAATCACAATAAGTGTTGACTTTCTTCAGTTTTTGAACTAAAATATATATGATAAAATTAAAATTAAGGTGGTTAAGATGTATATTTATATAAAAATGGATAATATATGTGGAATCGATAAAGAAATAAAAATCGATTTTTTAGCTGAACCTAGAAAAAGAAATAAAAAAGAGACAGTTATTGAAATTGAAAGTGGTAAAAATATAAATAAATTAACAGGAATTTTAGGATGTAATGCAAGTGGAAAAAGTAGTATCGTAAAAGCAATTATGGCTATAGATATGTTCCTAAAATATAATTCAAATAATGAAAAGAGTCAAAATGAAGAAAAAGAAAGAAAAATTTTTAGAAGAATAGAAGATATTATGCCTAAGGCAAATGTTAATAGAAGAGATGAATATTCATTAATTGAACTATCTGCCTATATTGATAATTGCTCTAAACCAGGTATTTATACATATAGATTAGAATATACATTAAATCCAGATATTGAAATAAAAACAAAAGAGAAATTAACTTATAAGTCAAGCTTTACCTCTGAAGAAAAAGTTAAATTAAATATTGAAAAAAGAAGACTAGAAAGTGAAATTGGTTTAAAATATAATTATAAAGAGAGTTTTATTCAAGATATTATTGATGATGAAAAAGCAATTAATAGTTTTGAAGAAAAATTAGAGTATTATAAATGTTTTTACGAATATATAAATAATGACTTGATTTATGCTGAAGAATCAATAAATGATAAGGGAATGCAATATTGGTTAATTTTAAATTGGATTGAAGAGGATAAAACAACACTTGAAGAAGTTGTAAAATTAATAGATAAATCAATAGAAAAATTTGAAGTTGAAACTGTTGAAGGTTTTAGACAAAAGAGAATATATTATTATAATAAAAATAATCAGAAGCTTACTTTTTATGATATGTCAAATGGAACTAGAAAGTTTTTAAGTTATATTTATTTATTGCTTATAACATTAAATACTAATGGTCTAATATTGATAGATGAGATTGAAAATTCATTACATAATGATTTAGTAAAATTTATTTTAAAATTAGTTACTATAAAGAATTCTAGTTCACAAATTATTTTTACAACAAATGATCAATATACTATGGATGAAGAAATAATGAGAATAGATCAAATGTATTATCTAGAGAAAGATGATAAAGGCAAAACAGACTTGAAAAGATTTTCAGAGAGCATAAGAGATGAAAAAAATAAAGTTAGAAATGATGAAACAATAAGAAAGAAATTCAAAAAGAAAACTATATGTAAAGGTTTTCAACCAAGTAATGAAAAAATAGATTCATTTGTGAATTCTATACAAAGTAGAGGAATATTAAAAAAATATATATTAGAATAATTAGAACTGAGTGAGAAAAAAATCACTCAGTTTTTTACATTTTTCGACAAAATAAGACATAAAATTCCATAAAAAACAAATAAACGAGAAAAAAATCACAACAAGACTTGACTTTTTATAAATTTTGTTGTAAGATAAATGCATAAAAAAAGAGCCTAGTTTGCGGCTAGCTCTTAAAATCAAGCATGTATATACTTGCAGCTTAATTTTAAATTGGATAAAAAAATTATAACATTTTTAATTTGGCATTGCAAGCTTTTATACAAAAATATTACAGGAGGTGAAGAAAAATGCCAAATAGAAATGTTCATACAGTGCATAGTGAAAATGGATGGACAAACAGATATGAAAACTCAAATAGAGCATTGGGATACTATGACACAAAAGCAGAAGCACAAGCAGCAGGAAGAGAAAAAGCAATACAAAACAATTCAGAACATATTATTCATGGGCTTAATGGTAGAATTCAAAATAAGAATTCATATGGGAACGACCCTTTCCCACCAAGAGATAGAAAATAAAAGCAGGACCTTTTAGGTCTTGCTTTTGATGATAAAATACAAGGAGGAATAATATGAAAATTATAGTTTTAAGTTCACAACAATGTGAAAATAAAGATGCAAATAATGGAGATTGTTTTATTATAGATAATGGGCAAGAATTAGTTTTATATGATTGTGGATGTGAAGAATATGCACAATATGTAATGAAATATATGGATGAAAATGGTTATGAAAAGGTTAAAGTTGTTTTATCACATAATGATGATGATCATTTTAAAGGAATACCAATTTTAGTAGAAAATGGTAAAGCGTCAGAGATAACTACAGTACTATTATTAAAATATGTGGATGAATTAATTGATATAATAGATGATGGAAGAAAAAATAGAGAATCTATAAAGAGGCAAATTACTGAAATATATGATAACATTTATCAACTTTCTGGTAATAATTTGCAAGATGCGTTTGAACACACTGAAATTGCCGAAGGAATTACTATATCAGGACCAGAAAAAGATTACATATTAAATGCAGCAGCTAAAGGTTTAGATACAACAGAAAGTGATCATATAGATGGAGAAACAATTACAAATGCAACTAGCATACATTTAAGTGTAAAAATAATGGACAAGTATCTTCTTTTGACAGGTGATTCAACTTTCGAATCAGTTACCCAAGAAAATCTTCAAAATTTTAAGGTTATTCAACTTCCACACCATGGGAAAAAAGACACAGGTGAAGCAATAATGGAAGAATTAAAAAATATAGTAGATGAAGTTTACATTGTTTCAGATAACACAGGTAATTCTAATGGTGGTTCAGATGGTTTAGAAACAAAAGGATATGATGTAAGAAATACTAAGAATTCTGGAATGATTTCACTAGATTATAATTCTATAACTAGAAATAGAGAAAGTAGAGGAACATTGAGTGAAATATTTAATAACAAAGAGCAATGTAAGTAATGCAGAAATAGAAGCAAGAATGAAGTATATATATGATTTATTTCATATATATACTTTAGTAGATACTGTAAATTCCAATAAAGATATTACAATTCTAATTACTATACCAGAAAACGCAGTAGATTTATTTATGATTGTAGGTCATGATAGAAGAACAGACGAATATTTACGAGCAAACTATAAAAGCATTAAAGAAAAAAATATTGTTATTATTGCATGTAATACATCGAGTTTTTCTAGTTTAAAACTGTTAAAAAACAAAAATGTATTTACACCTAAAAATGGTGGAATAATTGATTTTTACGATGGGATGAATTACGGATTTAATTTTAATATTACAGATGAAGAAGTTATTCTTTATAGAAATAGAAACGAACATATAGAAATAATGTTAAGCAATACTTTTCAAAGGAGGTAAAAGATGAGTGTAATACATTTTTTAAATGTAAAGGAAGGAGATTGTATTTGGATTAAACACAATTCTGAACACAATACAATTATTGATGTTTCAAATGCAAAAACCATAAATAAAATTACTGAAAGTAAAATGGAAAATTTAAGAGGAAACTATAATAGAAAAGAGTATCCAGTAAATCCAATTGAATATTTAAGCAGTTATAATGAAACAGATATATTTAGATTTATTTTAACGCATCCTGATATGGATCATATGGATGGTATAAAAGCCCTATTTGATGAATTACAAGTTACTAATTTTTGGGATACTGAGAATGAAAAAATTATGGATGATGATTCGGATTGGGGACAATTTAACAAGGAAGATTGGGATTTTTATCAATCTATAAGAAATAGTGATAATAATCCAAAAACATTAACATTATATGCAGGTGCAAAAGGAAAATACTATAATTCTGATGAAAATGGGACAAATGGAGGAGATGGATTATCAGTTTTAGCACCTACTAAACAACTGGTAAAAGAAGCAAATGAAACTGAAGATTATAATGACTGCTCATATGTAATATTATATAGAACTGGAAATAAAAAGATCATTTTTGCTGGTGATTCTGCAAAAAAAACATGGGACTATATTTTAGAAAATCATAGAAAAGAAGTAGAAAATGTTGATCTATTAATAGCTCCACACCATGGAAGAAAGACAGGTGGTAATGATGAATATTTGGATGTTTTAAAACCAAAATTAACATTGTTCGGAAATGCAAAGAGTGAATACTTAGATTATTCATCATGGAATAATAGAGGTTTGGAAAAAATAACAAATAATCAAGCAGATTGTATTATAATTGAAACTAAAAACGAAAAAATGAATGTATATGTTACATATGAGAAATTTGCAAGGGATTATAATAGTGATACATATTATGAAGAAAGATTTAAGGCGTGGTTTATAAAATCTATATAGGAGGTTAAAAATGGATAAGTTTATAGAAAAATTAGAAGAATATAAAATATTTAATTATTTACTACCAGGAATTATTTTTACATATCTTTTAAAGTATTACGTGGGAATAGATATTTTTCAACCCAATGTTATAGAGATGGCATTTATTTTTTATTTTATAGGATCAGTAATTAGTAGATTTGGATCTGTAGTAATAGAAGAAATACTAAAGAAAATCAAATTTATCAAATATTCAAATTATAATGATTATATTAATGCTGTGAAAAAAGATGATTTTATAAAAAAATTATTAATAAGTAACAATACATATAGAACATTATGTGCAGGTTTTTTACTAATTTTAATAATAAAAGGTGTAAAAGAATTAGTAAATTACTTTAATCTACAAACGGGCATTATATATACAATAGTAATTATATTTGGATTTATATTATATTTATTATCTTTTAAAAAACAAACGGGTATTATAGTAAAACGAGTAGATAAAGTTAAAAGTGAAGAAAATAAAACGGAAAATTAATCCGTTTTATTTTTTGCTCTATTTTTATAAACATTTGCTTTGTTCTTACATTGAGGAGTATGATATTCAGCTTTAGGATTAACAGCAAGAAAAGCTTTATTACAGAATTTACATATTTTTAATAGATTAATATCTTGTGATACTGTTTTAGCAAAGTAATAATCAATATATTGTTTTAAACAAGTGATTTGAAATTCAACAGATATAGTTTCTTTTCTAGATAAACTTATTTTAATATTGTTAATTTCAAATTGTTTTAATAATTCATCTATATTGTAATTATCTTCATTAGAAATATTATTTAATAAACTATATAAGTATTTAGCATATTGAATAAACATATCTAGAGGTTCACAATATAAATTAGATCCTGCTAATAGTTTATTTACATCAGATAATATGTATTTCTCCATTGCAGGAGTTTCCGCTAATTTAATTGCGTCATTTATTAATTCTTTTATTTGACTATCATCACAAGTAGGGAAGAATAATTTAAAATATTTCTTTCTATCTACTACTGTTGTTAAATCAGAATTTCCAATATAGTTATAATCTTTTAGAACTATTTTATCATCTAAGAAAAAGTATTTATTTAAAGGTAAATCATTTATTAATCCCAATGTAGAATATTTATTTACAAAGTCTAAAACACTTATTTCTATATTGTTCTCATTATAAAAAGCTAGTTTACCAATATTTAATAAATCTATTAAAATAGATTCTTCAAAGTCTTTTTCTATATCAATTAATGGAGCACCACTAGAGTGCTTTTTATTTATACTATCTGGAACAATATATTTCTTTTTGTCTATTTCTTTAATATCATATTTAGCAAATTTGAAAATATTTTTTTCTTCAAACGCACCAAAATTCAGGCTCATACGAATCCCTCCTAAAAATTTATAAAAAAACATAGTAATCTCTTGACAAACAAAATAGATTACAGTATAATTTTAGTACAGTAAGCGATTATTATATAAAATCAATTACAGATACAAAACCAGTCAGGTTATGGCTTTTAAGTAAAAATACAGTGTAAAACAAGTAATTGATTGCTTACAATAATAGCTTACCATACAAAAGATAAATTGTCAACAAACAAGATAAAATTTCAAAAGAAAGGAGGAAAGTATATGGAATTTCAAGAAGTCAAAAGAATAACTCTAACAATGAGAGAAGCAGCAGACTATTTAGGAATATCATATTGGTTAATCAATCAACTGGTTAAGAAAAAACAAATACCATATTCAAAAGTAGGCGGCAAGTTCTTGTTTAGAGTAAAAGCACTAGATGAATATCTATGTGAAAAAGAACGAGCTTCAGTAAGATAGCAAAGGAGGAAGTAAAATGGTTGAAGTTCATTGGTTTAAGATTCAAGCAGATATATTTGACAATGAAAAAATAAAAAAACTACTTAATAGTAGGGATGGGGACACCTATTGTAGAGTATGGTTTCAACTATTAGCATTAGCTGCAAAGTGTAATGCACATGGAGCAGTTCTACTTGGTGAGAATATTCCAATAACAATAGATGATCTTGCAAGAATTATGAACAAGACAGTAAATAAGCTTACAACAATTATGCAACAACTAGTGAATCTTCACATGATATTTGTAGAAGATGGAACAATCTATATTAAAAACTGGGATGTTTACCAAAATCTTGATAAGCTCGAAAAAATCAAGGAAAACAACAGGAAAAGGCAACAAAGATTTAGAGATAAGCAAACGATAAATAACGTTACAATAACGTTAGATAACGCAGAAGATAAGAATAGAGAAGAAAAGATTAGAATAGAAAATGATAGTGGATTTAAAGACTAAAAAAGCAATTTTTAAATATGAAAGGAGAAATTTTTATGATAAGTACAAATACTATTAAAATCGAAAAATGTAAATTCTGTGGGAAGGAATTAGAACAAAAGACAATGAAATTTATAGTAGGAGACAATGAATTTATAGTAAAAGGTGAGCCTGCAAGATGTGACTGTATGAAAGCAAAAATCTATTGGAAGAAATATGATGAAAGAAAGGCTAGAATAAAATACCAAATGGAGTATAACAGAAAAATGATGTTAAGGAAAAGATATTACTTAGCAAGTAAAATGAACAAAAGATTAATGGAATATAATTTTGAAAATTATATGACTAATAATGATAACAGAATGGCTTATGAAAAGTCAAAAAGATATGCAGAAGACTTTGTAAATGGCAATAATAAAGGAAGTTTATTTATAACTGGAGGAGTTGGAACAGGTAAAACACATTTAGCAGCAAGTATAGCAAATTACTTAATAGAAAATGAAATACCTGTTATATTTGGAACACTAATAACTTTACTAAATGATATAAAGGATACTTACAAAATTGATGGCGATTGTGAGAGTGATGTTATTGAAAAATATTCAAAAGTTCCAATGCTAATAATTGATGATTTGGGTAAAGAAAGACCTAGCGAATGGACATTAGAAAAATTATTTACAATAGTAAATAACAGATATGAGAACAATTTACCTATAATAATTACAACAAATTATAATAAGGAAAAGTTAAGAAAAAGACTTTTATGTAATAGTAATGAAGAAATTGTAGATTCAATAATATCAAGACTTTATGAAATGTGTAGAGGAATAATCATCTTTGGAAAAGACAAAAGAAAAGAGTTAGTATAGCGGCGAAACTAATAACTAACCCTAATAATTATAAATAAATTATACAATAAATTTTTTTAAAAGTAAATAAAAAGGAGGAAAGTTATGGATATAACTTATAAAAAAGTAGGGGATTATTATTACCCTGAATTAGAATTACCAAGTAAATATAAGGATTTTAAATTAGATAAATATGGAAGGTTAAGACTTAATTATTTAAAGAAAAATAAGCATATAAAATATGAAGTTATGAAGGTGGAAGATACCTTAATAGATCATTTAAAAGAAGTACAAGAGTTAGCAAATAAAAGATATAATCAGCTTATGGAAGAGTTCAAAAAGAAAGAAAATATTACTGAAGAATTGAAACAAAAAGACCAAATGAAGTGGGTAGGACTAATGAATAATATAAGCAATTGTGCAAATGAAATTGTATTAAAAGAATGTATCTATGATGATTAAATTTAAGGAAAAATGCCTGAAATTTTGAAACAGATTTGGGCATTTCCTTCCATATTTTAGTTATAAGTTATGTATCAGCAAGCAATGAATTTCAGTAGCTCGAAATTCAAAATGGGGAAATTCCCCAAGCCCCTTTTTATTTTTAGAAAGGAGAAAATTATGGCTACAACAAAAATATGGAAAGTA
>OCVV011246816.1_pt1 | contig 20139 bp, 5 predicted proteins | sample 1539721 | NCBI WGS metagenome assembly OCVV01 (sample SAMN02144230, study PRJEB22623) | gut metagenome | biome: sheep rumen | host: Ovis aries | place: New Zealand
TTAACAAGTATACGTTGCTGGCGCGCAGTCAACATATTACTTACTCATTTTAGTAATAGCTTCCTGAAGTGCAGCTCTGACTTTCTCGTCAAATTTTGAGAAAAATCAAATTTTATTGTACTATATAAGTTAAACCAAAATCAATTCCTTCTGTTGGCGTAACAGATTCACTATGAGTATTCCTTACCATAAGTTCTCCATCAGTAGTAATACGGCACACTATCGCTCTAGCTCCATAAAATCCTACTCCTGAAACATAAGCGGCCGGTTTATAACCATCTGGTAGCATTCCAACAAAAAAGTTGCTACTACTTGCAGTTGCTGTGTTACCAGTTATTATAAATTGTAATTGTACAATTGCACCCCATTTTATTGCTCGTACATATGAAATATCACAATTTCCACCATTTGTTGAATTTTTAGTAATAGTAGGAGTAGTAATTATACTACTCATATTTCGAAGTTTATTGTTTGTAGTAGTTGTAGAAGCTCCTTTATCATATATATAAGTATCAGTATCATCAATTTTAAGTGCCCAATTATTAAAAGGCGATGACCAAAGACCAAAATTATTAGATGATGATGAGTCTTTTTTAAAAGCAACATGGCCATAAACTTCAATTCCGAAATCACTTCTGGTATTTCCATCAGGGCTATCAGAAGCAACTCCGCCAAAAGCAACTCGTCTACTATCGGCTGCAATATCAATCGCATAAACTTGTTTTGGTAGAGTGAAAGTGGCAGTAGTTATTAAATCTACAGCTCCAGTATCAGAAGTTGATTTATTAGTAACTTGGACTTGAATATTGTAGGCCGTACCAACATCAAAATCACCATCAGAACCAATAATACCACTATAAGTATAGGTGTTCTGTTTTCTCGTTAAAGAAAAGTTTTTTGAAGTCCCTCCATTAACTGTATAAGAAGCGGTATAAATAATATCAGCACTATTATCATAGTTTACATTAGTACCACTATTAGTTGTAAACTCTACGTATGCCATTGTACCATTTGAATCTTCTTTAGGGATAGAAGCGGTGTCTGGACTTACACGATACCCAATAACATTTCCTTGTATAATAGGGGCAATATATGTAACTTTCCAAACAGCATATAAGGTTGCATCTTTTGTAATAGTATAGTTCGCGCCTCCTCGATAAACTACTGCACCACCATTTGAAGTGGCCCATCCTTGAAACTCATAGCCTGTTTTTCTAGGAGTAGATGGCAATTGAATTGTAGTATTATAAAATTTTGTCATATCATTATAAGTAGTACCGCCATTAGAATTAAATTTAAGCGTATACTGCTTTAAAGCTGGTACTGTTAAAGAAACTGTCGCTGTACCAGCACTTTTACCATAAGGTTTTAAAGTCGCAGTAACTTTTACAGTATAACTTGTTGTAGTTCTTGCCCAATTATAATCAACGTCTTTAATCATTGGGTGGGCGCCACCTTTCCATTTCTGATTATCTAAAGTAATACTTCTATTAGAAGCATTTGTACCAGTGGTGGTCATTGTAAATTTTGCATTAGTAGTGTAATTAGCTTTAACATCGCAACCAGCCCACCAATGCATATTTAAATTTGTTTCAGAAAGCTCTTCCTTATGATAAATATAAGAACGCACAAAATTATTAGCTCCTGTTGTATCTAGCCAACCACTATAATTAAAAGTATATGCATCGTAACCCATTAACTATTCTCCTTATAACTTCTTTAAAGATAAGTGTCCATTTGATTGAGCAACCCATTGGAATAATTCTGTACCATCAGGCTGTATCATTTTAACAAATGTTTGTTCCATATTCGTAGCTCTCATAATTCCTATACCACTATCATTACGCATTGTGGCTACTACTATATCATCTGTTTTTAATTCAATTCCTGCAGAAGTTAACTCTAAAGCTGAAATAATTTTTCCATTACTATCTTGCTTAAATAAGCTTAAAATATCACCACTAATACTAGCATATCCTTTAGCAATTAAGGACAAATCTTCTTTATCAGATAATTCTTCATATTTAGCGTTTAAATCACTAGTTTCAGTTTGTAATGTAGAAAATTGGTCGGCAATAATTCCTTTTTTAGTTTCTTTTAAAGAGCCATCTTCATTGTGAACTAAGTTCGACTCATCTATATATATACGATTTTCTTCTGTTTCTTCACTACCATTTTCATAATAATAATAGTCAGCGTCTTCTGTCTCTACAGCTGTCCCATCAGAAACTTTTGATTCTGCATATACGACATATGTTGTTGTTATGACATTTCCTTCTTCATCTGTCCCTTGCTTAATATATTCAAAAGTAGGCGTACCGTAAACATCAGTTCTAAGCTGTTCAACATTTGTATTAATTTCATCAACAGTATATATATTACTATGCTCATTATCTGCAACTATAATAGTTCCACTAATATTCGCGCCAGTCGCATACAGTGTTCCATCAGTAGTAACTCCAAAATTTTCTCCTGCAGTAATAGTCCAATCTGTATTAGGTGGTAAAACCCCCGTCTGAGTAGAAGGACCTCTGACTCCTTTCGATAAAATTATAACTCCTGCACCTGGAACTGGAATAGTATCTGGAGTACCATTATGTAAAGATTTATTTCCATCGGTTCCTATCTGCCAACCACCAATATAACCTGCATTAGCATATATTGCCCCCTTAATTTCTAATCCAGTCGCATCATACTTCATTCCCTGAGATGCTTCATCCCATTTAGCATTATTTTTAAATACTAAAGTACCATTATTAAGGTCAATTAGATTATTGCCATTTTCACCATTTTTAAGAGTACCAGCAGTTATATTGCCTAAATTAGCGTTAATAGCAGATAAATATTGTACATTAAGCCTATTTGCTTCTATACTACTTGTAATAATATTGCCACCATCTATTACAGTAGTTGATTCATCAAGTAAAGCAGCTGTATGAGATAAATTTCCACCTACAGTTTGTCTTTGAATACAAGTATATAAATATAAATACTTTGTAACTGTATTATCATTTAATCTGCCCTCTGCCGTAAGAGGTGGAATTTTTGTTGTCCACTGATTATAAACATTTGTAGAACTTTCTGCTAACCAAGTGGTTGGATAATCTGAAGTGGCAAATGTCTTTCGCGTGGCAGTACGATAATATATTCTTTGTTCTTTGAAAGAAGCAGAATCAGCTTTACTTATGGCTTCTGCAGCTTGTTGATTTGAATTTGTTGTTCCATTATCTAGAACTGGGTCACTCCAAATATATTCATTACTTGATAATTTAGTTTGCGCGCAGAAGAAATAATAGTAACCAGGTATATAAGTAGGAACTGCAATAGTCCACGCATCCGCATTTGTTGAATTATTCGTTACACCTGTAGGATAAGCAGTATTAGTCGGTTTTGCTGGTAGAGTAGTATCTGATTTCAGATAATATAATATCTTAACTTCTGTTACAGAATAACCTTGTTCTCCTCCGCCTTCACCCTGCGCGCCTTGAATACATGCATAAACCCAATTACCAGTAACACCATTTATAGTTTTACCTACTCTTTGCCATACATATCTACCCTCAACCCAAGTTGGAGAGCCTGTGCTCCAATCACTTTCATTAATATCACTATGGTCATTTCTATACTGTCCACTTGCATATTGAATAACTATGTCTGATACGGCTTCTGATTTTTGTACATAAGTTTCTTCAAGATTTTCTTCACTTAATCTACCACTAGTAAATATCGCGGCACCTTCAATACTTATTTTATCCGCTGAAATCTTTAATTCGCTTCCACCTTCCTCTGTTTCAACAGAAGCATTAATAGCAGCAATAACACCACTTTTTTCTACTCTTAAAGCAATTTGTCCAGCTTGTTGAGTAATTGCTGATTTAATTTCATTTGTACCTTGCGTTCCATCTGGTTTAATATAAGTAGTATTATTTGATGCAAGAGATTCAATACTCTCTGCAGTTTGAGTTATAGAAGTTCGGGCATTATTTATTTGTACTGCAAAAGTACTATCTTGCATTAACCAATTGGTTTCATCATATACAAAAGTAAAAGTACTTCCGGCTTCCCACTTATATTCTTCTTCAGATAATGGATTTCCATTGTAAGTTCGTATTGACCGCGCGCCAGTATTGTTAATATTCAATGTCGGAGATGTGGTAGTATTTGCTTCTGTAAATTTAACAGTTACCGTTGTACCTTTTGTAAGTTCCCATATCTCATCATTAGATAAGGCAGGAGTAATTGTGGCAACTTTATTGGCTATATTCGATACAGTGTTTGATATAGCATACATACCAGCAACCTTAACAGCTAATTTGCCGACACTTTGAGTAATTCGTCCCTCAAGAGCATTAACATTACTAATAGTTTCATAAGTGGTTCTAACTTCTTCTTTATAACTAGTTAAACTAGAATCATCTGTATATTTAGATGCTTTCACCCAATGATTAATATTAAATGCCTCGCCTTCAGCTTTAGGAGTTTTACATCTTAATACTTCATTTGTATATGTATCACCATAAGTAGCATTTACCCATAGGTCACCAACATCATAAGCTTCCGCATCAGTTGGCTGATTAACAAATATTCTTCTCTTTCCATCTGCTGTATCCTGTGCGTGTCTTGCATCCTCAAGTGCTTTTGTAACATCAGTATCTTCAATCAATATCCATTTATATTCATTATTTTCAAAAGCCCATCTAAAGGTATGACCATTCGATGTATTAAAATATAAATCTCTTAAATGCGCTGCTTTCTGTTCCTCGGTCCCCCAATTAACAGCAGGCTCATTATTTAAAGTCGGGTTGCCTTCAAAATACCAAGTATCTATTGCGCCATCAATTTGGCTTTGAAGGTCTTTTAGAACTTGACTATCTTTCGTAATATAATTTGTAAGGTCTGGATTATATTCTTCAATAGCGGAATCTGTATATGCTTTGGCATATTCTTTAGCATTGGTTTCTGCATTTCCTGCTGCATTATTTGCATAATCAGTAGAAGCAGCCGTATAGCTACCATAACTTAAACCACTGCTTGATACCTCAAAATAAGGTAAGGTATCAGTTCCCGCATAGGCTTGTAATGAATCACTATTAATTAAAAATCGTGACCCATTCTCTTGACCAATGCGTGCGGTTGTCCCATATTTCGCAACAGATTCATTACCCTGATAAATTTCCGTACCATTAGAATTAATTTGTATTCTATCATTATTATTTCCTACTGGATGTACAGAAATTCCGTTATCACCAATATCAGTTATATATGACGTTGCTATTTGTTTAGCTTCATTAATATCATTACCAATCGCACCGTCTTTATAAATTGCGGTTTCAACTTGTAATTGCATAATTTACACTCCTTAAACCGAAGGACGATTAATATAATCGTCCTTCGTTTATATATTAAAATACTCTATATTGTACTAAAAATATTTTTACTAGTGAAAAAACTCCAATTAGGTGCTACTTTATAATCTTCTAATAAAGTATCTAAAACATATATAGTTCCAAAACGTCCTTCTTGTATTCTTTCCATAGGAGTTCCTTCAAATACTTGAGAAGTTTCTAAAGTTACCACAGATGTAGACAGCAAATATAACGAATATAATTGTGAACAGCCAACAAATGCACTATTATCAATACGTTGAACTCTTGAAAAACTTGCTGTTGACAAGCTTGAGCAATAAGCAAATGCATAAGCACCTATATAAGAAGCCATTGAAAAATTCGCTTCTTGTAACTTTTGACAATTATAAAATGTAGAACCTGGCACATAATTTAATAAAGGTAAATCTACTGTTTGCAAATTAATACAATTTGCAAAAGCTTCATAATTAACATAACTAAGTGTAGAAAAATTTATTGTTGATAACATAGAACAATTATTAAATCCCCTACTACCTATAGAAGTAATATTAGCAAGATTAACTGTAGTTAAATTATAACATTCAGCAAATGCTTCAGTATCAATTTTAGAAACATTTGCAAAATTAATAGTCTGTAAACTAGTACAGCCATAAAATGCCGCTGAACCTACATTAGTTATATTCGGAAAATCTACTTGTGATAATAAACTACATCCATAAAAAGCAGCATTTGGAACTTGTTCAATTTTTGATAACTGTGCAATTCCTAATTTCTTACAACCTGAAAATGCTTCATTATTAATAGCTGTTAAATTAGGAAAATTTATAGAATTTAAAGTGGTTAATTCAAAACAATTAATAAAAGCACCACTTCCAACCGTAGTTGCTTGTTTGAAATCTATAGTTGTTAAATTATTACATTCGCCAAAAGCATAAGCGCCAATGGTTGATACTGAATTAAAATTCGCAGCAGTAAGTGCTTTACAACCATAAAATGTATAATTATCAATAGCAGTTAACTTTGGAAAATCTATTTGTGTTAAACCTGAACATCCGCTAAATGCGCCAGAACCAATACTAGTAATATCTGAAAAGTTTAATGTTGTTAAACTAGAACAATTAGCAAAAGCTCCTCGATTAATACTAGTAAGTTTTGGTAAATTAACACTTTGTAAGGTCAGACAACTTGCGAAAGTATAATCTCCAATAGATTCAACTGTTGGAAAATCAATAATAGTTAAATTTGAACAATTTGCAAAACCACTATTCCCAATACTAATTAACTTTGGAAAACTTAAGGTTGATAATTGATAACAGCTCGCAAAAGCATAAGCATCAACCCTAGTCGCTGCTGGAAAACTAGCTTCACTTAAAAGATGACAGTTATAAAAAGCATAGGTTTCGATTTGGCTAACATTTGGAAAACTTATATTCTTTAAGTTAGAACAATAAGCAAATGTGCTCCAATGAATTGCATTTATACTTGGAAAACTTGCTCCAATTAAATTATAACAATTATAAAATGCTGCAAAACCAAGATATTCTACTTTTGAAAAACTACCTAAAGTAGTTAAAGCTGTGCAACTTGCAAATGCAGAATAACCAATATATGTTGCTCTTTGAAAAGTTGCTTTTGTTAAAGAAGTACAATTAGCAAAAGCTAAAGACCCTATATAACTAGCCATAGAAAATGTGTTTGTACTAGTATTTAATGCAGTACAATTGGCAAACATCCCATCATTAATAGAAGTTAATACAGGAAAACTTACTGAATTTAAATTAGAACACCCCTCAAATACATTAGACCCAACAGAAGTTACTTGTGAAAAACTAATTTGAGAAAGACTGGAACAACGGCCAAAGGCCGAAGTTCCAATACTTGTTACATTTGGACAATCTATTGTATTTAAATTAGTGCAACCATAGAAGGCGGCCGCGCCTATATAATCAATCACATCATCCGTATACTCATTTATTGTTCTATTAATAATACTTAAATAAGTATTTATATCTCCATTTACATCTATAGTATTGCTCATTTACTCCTCCTTTAATCCTCATAAGGAACGATGCGGTCTTTATAAGGTAACCAAGCTGTAGTACGTTGATAATCCGTAACCATAGAAGCTGGAACATAAATTGAACCAGGAACCCCTTGATAAGTAGGGGCTATTGGGGTACCTTCAAACGCATTACTAGCTAAAGATGGCTTTGAAGACATTAAAAAGTATACACTTCTAAGATTACGACAATTAGCAAATGCGCTAGACCTTATATCGGTTGCGTTTGAAAATCTAACTGCAATTAAGTTAGGACAAGAAGCAAATGCATTTTGACCAATAGTCTGGACTCTTGAAAAACTAACGGTCATTAAATCAGTACAAGACATAAATGCAGTATCACCAATAGTTTTAAGACTAGGCAACTGTACATTTGATAATCTATCACAATTTGCAAAAGCTCCATAATTAACATTTTCTACTTTTGGAAAACTAATGCTTTGCAATACACTACAATAATAAAATGCATATGAGCCAATAGCTGTAGCATTAGATAATTCTATTGAGTTTAATCCACAATTATAAAAACCATAAGGATAAATAATACTGGCATTAGGTATATTTACTGTTTTAAGATTATCACAACCTGCAAATGTAGACTGCGGCACGACTTCTAATAATGGAAAATCTGCTGACATAAGTGTATCACATTCCATAAATACATTACTATCCATAGAAGTAACTTTTGTGAAAGCTACACTTTGCAAAGCATTACAATATGTAAAAGCATTCGCGCCAATAGAAGTAACATTTGGTAAATTAATTGTTGCTAATGAACGACATTCATAAAATGCTGAATTACTAATATTAGTTACGGTTGGAAAACTTATTGTATCTAATTGATAACAATAACCAAATGCATAGCTACCTATATTTAATACTGCACCAGAAGCATCTAATAGTCTTCTACCTATTAATTGTCTAGTAATAGGTGAAGTATCTCTAAATACTGCTGTATAAGTTGCATTATCTACTACAGGACTTAGTACTGGCGTCCAACCATAGAAAGGCCAAGTTTCCGCATCACCTTTATCTGTAGTAGGCGTCGCGCCACTATATACTGGCATCTCTCCATAAGGTACATTTTCTTGTGTATATAATATACCGCCGCCGTCTTCATTACTTCTTACGAAATATACAGTATAAGAATTAATCAGTTGTCTATAACATGGATATAAAGTTTTATCCATTATAATATAGTCTTGCGCATGTGAATTAACTGTATTATTATTCTTTTCTGACCAGCCAATCCACTCATAAGAATATTGCGTAGTTGATGCTTTTCCAGGTTTTCCATCATAATCTGCGTTCATTCCATAATCTACTTCTTCTTGATAATCCACTCCGCCTTCTGCGTTTAAATAAGTAACAACACATTTTCCTCTCGTTGGAATTACTGTTATATATGGATATCTATTATGATAAGAAGCCATTTGCGCGCCACTTAGTTCTCCTGCGACTGTTATCGTTCCCTGTATTTGTTGTGATACATCAGTAGTTTCATCGCGGTCGTCTACTCCACGCATAGTATCTAATTTATTAAGAATTGATTCTACTTCGGCAGCATCTTGGGCTTCCCAAGTAAATCCAATTAATCTAATACGGGTATTCGGTGAAATGTGATTTAATATATCTCTAATATTAATAGTTGGCACATTTTCTAATCTTAAAGTGGAAATGTTATCATAAGATGCTATAGATAAATCTGTTATATTAGGATGATTTAGTATTGTAAGGTTGGTTGTAGTCTCTGGTAGATGTAATACCTTTAACACACCTCCATTAGGAAGTGTTATGCCTTGAATTGCCGTACCTTCACAATATATTTCTTCAATACTAGTAGCTCCAGATAAATTTATATTACCTGTTAAAGAAGTACAATTTCTTAAATCTATAGTTTTTAATAAACCATTATTACCAAAAGATATACTAGTTAAGTTCGAATTGCTATAACCAGCCTCACCAGAACCAACTTTTACAGATTGTAAACGTATTGCATTACTAAAGTTGATTTCTCTAACTTTAAAGCCACTTAAGTCTCCTACATCTGCAAGTTGTGATGCATTTAAAATATTAACTACGTTGTTACCTACTGTAGTATATGGGCAGGTAATCATAGTAGATTCACCGTGTTTAGCTCTTCGTTTAGCAATCTGACTATCCCACATAACTGAAGCATAAATATCTGCATAAGGTGTAATTGTGATTCCTGTATCAATTGCACCAGGCCTCATTAAAATAGTATCTGTTAATGTATCACCAGCAGAATATTTAGAATCAATATAGCGAAAACGATTATATAACCACCACTTACGTTGTTCTGCTTTTGAACCTAAAGCCATAGGCAAATACATAGCATTATTTTCATTAAGTAATGGTTCAATATATTTAAACCAAGCATCTTCATTAAAAATAGCTTCAGGCCATTTGGATTGATGCTCTTCAAACATTTTTTCAACTTTTGTATACGAAATCTTATTATCACTTCGCAATTGTTGATACATTTGTTGAAGTTCTGTGCTAAAAGCGCTTCGAACATTTCTCCATAAAACAGAATTTTGTCCATTGAATACAGATTCACTTCCGTCTTTTATATAATCAATATCTTCTAAAGAATAACCAAAGATTAATTCACCTTGGTTATCAATACCAATAGCTGTATCCATATCATATGGCAAGAAGCACCATTTATCACCACTTAAAAATGATGGGAAAGCATTCTTTACACGTGAGTCAACCATTAAGAATAACTCTGTAAATAAATACATAAATAATAATGAATCCATTTCAAAATGGTCTGGAGCTTCTGCACGAAACTTCGCAATACGATATGCGACAGTATCTGAAGTATGTGTAATAGTTGGATTATTTATATCATTTGTATATTCTATAAAAGGCTCAGAAAGTTGTTGTCCTGTTGCTGTATCTGGGTCTGTAGTCTTAAGCCAAGATGTCAAAGCACGCAAATTCGTGTAATCTGTATAGGCTGGGTCTGTATCTGGGAATCTTGCCTCATAATCTAATAACCATAGGATTTGAACTTTGCCTTCATCATCAATATAGGTTTTAGTGAAATCGTCCTCTTTCCATAGTGCATATGCACCTGAGTTATTTTTAGTTTCCCAAGATTCATCACCATTAACAAAACCAAAGACCTCTTCTGTACCTTTATCATTATTCCAATTGTATTTACCCAAAAATGATACGGTTTCTCCATTATCCCAAAATATAACTATTGGAAAACCATCAATTCCTTGACGTATTTTAGGGTTCTTCTTTTGTGGAGGAGTTTGATAAGGACAAATCTCATTATATAATCTAACGAGTTCAACGTTATTCGCACCTTCTGAAGAAGCTACGTCCGCTTTAAAAGTAAAGGTTTTAGTTGGAATACCATCATTTATAGCGTATTTAGACACATGCTCACCAGACTGTGTCATATCAAATCCACCACTAAATTTAATTTTATAATTCTTACGAGCATAGAACTGTGATGATGTACCTTGTACATCTGCAGAAGCTCCTGTGAAGGTAAAAGATTTAGATGAATCAATTGGGTCTACGTAAGTACCACTGACCTCTCTTTTAGCTCCCTTTTTTGGTGGAAGTTCTGGACAAGACAAAATCAAATAAGGTAAATCATTTGGTAATTTATTAATAACTATCTTATCAGATTCATATATATCATTATGTTCATAGCGCGCCAGCATTGTATCAACATTTTGAGTATCTGCAATCCAATTATTAAGAATTTGATACCTTTTTAAATCAGTATCATATATACGAATACTATAAATATCAGTTATACACTCATCACTGCCAATAAGTATATTTTCAGGTGACAATTGTGAAAAATCATCGTTAGCAGGATATTGAACAACTCCACTCATAATACCATTTATATATATATAAAGCAATGGATGGACATTATTTGTAGATTGTTCTATAACAAAGCTAATTCTAACATGCTCTTCTTCTTTATATTGAGTGCTAACTTGTGATTGTTCTGATTTAAGTAAAGCTTTCTGAGCTGTTATTAAAATACCCTTATTATCATCTTTACTCATACAAGATAACACAGTTGCATCATAATTTAAAACATTACGTGTTGCAAAATCAAATTCAATAGTTTTACCATTTTGACGGAAATTACTTGCAAAAGGCTGATAAGGAATTGTAAGTCTTGCCGCGCCGCTAAGTCTCAAAACTGTGTTTCCTTCATCATCTGAAACCCAGCCATTAGAAACATAATTAAAATTATCAAATTTACAACGTATGTTTCCATATGTCCATGTACCTGGATTTGCTTCAGAGTTACTGCGGCCGGTCGCTTCCAAAGCTAAAGCCATATCTGTAGTAGTTACTTTAGCTTTAATATTACTTTCAGTAATTGTTAAATTAAATTCTTTATATACTGTACCAGTTTGTATTTTTATAGTGATTGAACCAACTGTATCAACTCTATAAGACCAAATATTTTCTGCTCTACCTACTTTTTGAGTAGATACTAAATTATCATCAATATAAAATTTAACTTCTGAAGTAAGTTCATTAGGTGTATATACTACATAAGGTATTTTAAGAACAGTATACTGTTCTACTGTTGTCTCTCTAAAAGTTGAAGTAATAATTGGGGTTTCATTTCCTGCAGCTACATATATTATTTCATAATATAATTCATTTGACCTAATTATATTACCCTCAACTTCTGATTCAAAATATACCAAAAGTGTATGCATACCATGAGGACGCATTGGAATTTGATAGCTTTCTTGTCGATTAGAAGTATTGATGGTTTCAGTATGAATAACTTCATTATCTAATATAAAATATACTGTTTTTGCAATATTTCCTACTGGGGTGTAATAAAAATAAAAAGATTCAGTTCTTGGAACAGTTGCATCAAATGTTGAACTAATAGATAAAGTAATTACTGAAACAGTATAATTAATAAATTTTGTATTACTATATACATCTGATACTGCTATTCTAATTGTATTTTGACCAGATACTAAATAATCTTTTACATCTATTTCTATCGGACCTTGTGCAATACTTTTATTAACACGAACAGATTTATTTACTGTCACAGTAAGAATACCATTTCCGGTAGGAATACTATCTTCAGTAGAAGACCAATTAAATGAAATAGGGCAAGCTGCACCTTCTGCAGTAGTTTTTGATAACCATCCAGAGGTATTTGATAAAGTAAGTATAGCATTATTGCTACCACCTCCACCACCTCCGCCACCTCCGGCGAATGGACCATAAGGACCAGCAATACGCTCTCCATCATTTAATAAATATACTAACCCCTCATCATCAACTTCCAATGCATCTGCAAATCTTACAAGTTTTGAATTAATTTCTTGAATTAAATCTTTTTGTTGTTCAATTGTTTCATCCATATCTCCAAGGATATGTTCTTTTATATCTTCCAATGAGGCGGATTTACCTTCACTTTCATCGAACATGACAAACCGCTTGCTACCCACTAGGGTAGCAGCAGTTTCTCGTTCTAAATCGCCCATTGCTATACTTTGATTAGGTAAAGCCATAGTTTCTCCTTTTATACTCGTGCTGTTAATAAGTAATTATCTGGCGTTTCAACAGCATAATTATCTGGGGTAGTTAATAACGCCTCGTCATTAAAACGACAAATTATAGTTGTACCATATCCAGCTTTATTTCTGTCAAAACGAATACTATACGCGCCACCTAATGGCTCAATATTAGTATATTCGTAATAGTCTTTTCCATCAACTATTTCTGTATCTGTAGTTAAAATATAAATAATTTTAGTTTTATTATCTTCTATTATTTCTTCTTGCTCATACCAACCTTTTTCTTGTGGATTACCGGCCGGATTCTCTACAATGAAATAATCAAGTAGTTCACTTTTACGATACCAACGGAACATTGAGCTAGGTTTATCAGTAGTTACTTCTGTATTGCCATAATACAAATGTGCTGTAAGATTAACATTTTGTTGATTCGAATAATCTGTTTCAACTGTTAAAACATATCCTTTAGCTGCATTTAAAGAACTTTCTAAACCATTAACCGCACTTTGTGTAACTCTTAAATTACCATCATTATCTATATATGCGGTACTACCAAAACTTCCAGATGTGGCTTGAATATGACCACTAATAACTGCATTACTAGCATATAAATTACCAGCCTTGTCTACTCCAAATTTATTACCTATAAGCAGTCTCCAATCAGTTTTCGTAGATGCTAATGCATCTATAGTATTTAAACTAACCGTATTTCCATAATCTTCATTCGATAAATAAATAAAGTTTTGCTCTACATCAGGATTAGATTGACTAAAGCTACCAGCTTTAAGAGTTAATTCTTGTGCATTAATCTTTAAATGTTTAGTTTTAACTTTTTTATCATCAACAGCAGTGTAAAAAGCAATATATTGGTCACGATTACCAATATACATATTATCAGTATATATACCCTGAGTACCTTCCATATAATCATGATATAAGGAATTAACTAAAGCATTATTATCCTCATATGCTAAAATTGGTAAAGTGCCAAGAATACCTCGATAATCATAAGTAACTTTAAGTTGAGCGCCGGCTGATTTATTAATATTAGTTTCAAACAAGCTAATCGCGCGAGCTGGTAAGTTAACAGTATTATCAGAACTATTAACTCCAATTCCATAATTTGAAGAACCATCTTCGCGCCCCATATCTACAAGTGCGCCGCCTTTTAATTCATCTAAAGTAACAACTGGAGATTGTCCATTAACCATCACAGCAGCGCCGCTTAAAGTAACTTCTTTGCTATCAAGATTAACATCTATAACTTGATATACATGAGCTAATCCATTATTTACTAAAATACCTTGAGCAATATCTGGTTCATTACCAGTAGCTATATAATTACTAATTTTACACCAGCTACCACTAGTATCTACTCGGTTAAAGTATTCTTTATCGCTAACTACTGAAACATCCTGTGATAATTTATACCCATAATTACTATGTTCATACCATCCTGCATCCCGTGGGTTAGCCCCTGAATCAGGATTTTCAATTTTATTGTAAGTTATTTTTACAAATAATTGAGGTTTTTCAACTTCAAGAATTAAATCTGTATTGTTTGGTGCTATTCTTGCCTTTTTTATTGTACTAGATGGTCTGAATAAGAAAACCCCACCGACCGCTTGAATTTCTGCATATTCAAATACAGCAGTCTTAATTGCTCCGCGCGCGGTTATATTATTAAATACCGCATCACCATAAGCATTAATCATCCAACCAGAACCCGCACCTTCACTAAAGTCTGAAGTTCGAATGACAGAGCTTGTACCATCAATTTCAATCCAATTAGGTACAGTTTCATCATTCTTACCAACGGTAATTAACTTACCGAAGTTACCCTCTAAAGCTTCAATCGCGCCAGTTAGAATTAAATTACCATCATCATCGGTAGTCATTACATCTTTACCGGCATTGTTCTTTATTCTAATACCATAAAGCGAAGGTTCAACTCCAGGTTGAGGTTCATATTTCTTTTCATAGTAAGAACTAATTTCTGAAGCAGTCGGATTCTCAACTTTCTCATATCCGTTTTCACCTTTAATATAATAGGTTTTCTCTGAAGAGAAAGTTGCCTCAGCAGGAACTATCCACTCTAATGCACCAATTTTTATTTTTTCGTTTTCTTTATCACCAACGGTATTTAAAACTCTAAAGTCATTATCAGATGTAATTTCAACTCGGCCGCCGCCCGTATAGTTGTTTCTAATAAAGAATCCGTCCCAAGTAACAGCGAAATGAGCTTTATCTTTTACATCTTCGAGTGACTTGGCTTTAAAAGAGCCTCCCTCTTTGACTCCATAAAGACCATATTCATCATAACGTACATAAGTCTGTAAGTCGTAAATTCCGTCTTGTCCAGACTTATATGCGCTAATTCCACTCTTGTCCCAACGGAAACTTGGATTGTCTGTTCCGCCAATTACAACCTGGTCAGTATTCAACATTCCAGTATATACTGTACCAATGTTAATTCCGCGGCCGTCGATTGCAGTAGCCCAAGTTGTACCGCCATCAGAAGAAATTCTAATTCCCTCACTATTTATTATAACACGATTTGCAGAATTATTCAAATTCCGAACTGTTATTTGGTCACCATTAATATATATCGACCCGTCACTAGTCAAATTATATTGTTGACCCGCTATTCGATTAAGCGATTGAAGTAATACATTCTGATTAATTGTTCCATCAGCGTTCATCAGCGAGCTAATCTTCGCATAGGTTGCTTCGTTATATTGAACTGTTTGAACCGCCGCATTTACTCGTTGAAAGAAATCTTCAAATCTAGTCTTATAATTCTGAACCGTTATTACATTCTGACTTGGGTCATCTAAATGCCATTCAACTTCAGAAACAATTACTTCTTCGCGCGCCGGTGTTAGTACGCCATTCTTATTTGCCCAACCGAAGAACTCGGTATCTTCAATATAAGATTTATCACCTGCGTCAAATTGATACCATTCATAGCCTTCTAACTGACTAATTTCAACTACATTGATTGTATAAGAAATAGCAGGGAAAGCAGAAGTACCACTAACTTGTAATGCATCAAGATAGTAGAGTTCTGAATCTATATAATCGGTTGAATTCCAAGTACCTTCTTGAATAAAACGACTATATCTATTATTAAAATCCTTAGTAAGTTCTTTCTTCTCATCTAAAAGGTCTTCAATTTCATCATCAAGACCTTCAATTGTTTCATCGTTTATAATTTTGAACTTTGCAACCTTACTATCATTAATTTCATAGGTTGTAGTATCAATTGTATAACCCTCTGGCGCTGTAAAAGTAATTTCAGTAGCGTCAGTTGGAATATCAAAGAAACTAGTGCTTACTGTTGAGGTGCCTGATTTTCCACCAATTTCGAAAGTAAATCCAGGTAAGAAATCACTCAATTCAATCATTACATGACGTTCATTAAGTTCATCTCTATTAACCCAAACTGAAACCTTATAATTTTCTGAACCACGAAGTTTAGTTCTAACTTCCCAATACTCTTTTTCTACGTTAGAAAGTAAACCAGCATAATTGTTAATTGTTGCTGAACTAACATAAAGTTCACCGAGTATATCAAAAATAGTTTCTTCTTTAGTTAAGTCATCGAGTATTTCATAGTAAGTGCCAATTGCAGCTACATCTGGCGACTCAACGACAGTCATTTCTTCAGTTTCTGAATTATATGTATAATAAGCTTTGTCTAATACAATTTCTGTATCAGTAGTTGGTATATAATAACTATCTTCATACTTAATAGTAGTTTCTTTTTGCTGTTCTTTTCTATAGTCATCATAAGTCCAACCAGTAAGCTGTTCGAAGTCGGCGCGAGCTTGATTTTTTGTATCTTTCGCAGTTTCGACCAACTCTGTATATACATTACGTTTACTTGCTAAATTAGTAAATGAAGCTTCAAGGTCTCTACGCTGAGCTTCTTTTTCTTGATATTTTAAATTAATATCTTTAACTGCTGCTACAAACTTTGCTATATCAGCTTCAACTTCATCTCTATCAAGTAAACCTTGACTATAGTAATAATCAAAATTTAAAATATATGATTCGCCACTTGAGTTTGACTTCGCATTTGCAATTGAGACATAGCCTTCTGGTACATAATCTGATTGAGACTGGTCAACGATTAACTTGGTTACAATTTCATCAGAATTAATATTTCTTTCAATTGTATCAAGGTTAACTCCATATTTAAAGCCAGCCCAGTTATTATCACCCGCATATTCATTGAGGTATACGTACTTACGCGGCCTGCCGTCCTCGTCACGACTTATATAACCGCGCGCGTCATGGTCGACAACCAAATCAATCCAGCACTCAAATGTCTCTGCGATTGTTTGTAATACATTAAAACAGTTAGATTGTGAAATACTAATTGAAAGAACCTTTTCAGACCCTTCGTTATATAGAGGTATAAGTTTTTCTGTAGTACCCATATCCTCAAGTAACTCAGCTGCGGAAGTGAATGTTTCAACATCATCCGCATCTGCACCAACTGATGGTTTTAGATAGTAGTATTCAGTTGGATTAGAAGTTGCAGTTGGTACATTACCAATTAAAACTGGTTGTCCATTTGCATCTTCTACATAGCGAGTTAATTGAATATCTTGAATGAAGTAGTCGCCTGCCGCAGATTCCCCGATTGGATAAATGAAAATACCAATCTTTTCAGCTGGGTCGGTTAAAACTGCATTTGTAAGTGCGCGCTTTGCTTCACCAGTTACATAGTAGTATGGGAGGTAGTTTGTATCAGTACGTGGTATAAAATTACTTTGTTCTCCATCCCAAATATATTCTTCGCCATTATCTATATAAATATATTTAGTTGAAGGAGTTTGTACAACTCCATCAATTACATAAGCAATTCCACTTTCTGCTGTTTCTTGAATTGACCCACCCTCAATTATATTATTAAGCTCTTTTACAGAGCCTTCAATTCTTAAAATAATATTCTCTGGGTCAATATGTTTATAATAATAACCCCAAGTAGGTGTATCTTGTGTATACTTAGCTACAATTAGGCCAAGATTCTGAACTGGCTCCATTTTGTTGAGCGTACCTTTGCCCGCGCGCCATCTGAATAGGAATCGTTCGCCTTGTGTTATTGCATTGATAAATGAAGTATTATATTTGAAACCTTCATTATAGATTGCGTTTTCGTAATCTGAATTAAGCGCACCGTCAAAGTGTGCAACCAAGAAGCCTTCAATTTGAGAAAGTAAATTGATATCTGCAAGCTCTACTCCCTCAGCTAACTCTGGTCTTGTAACTAACTTTAACTTAGTAATATCATGACTTGGCTCAGTTCCATCAGCTTTACCTACATATGGATTCCAACCTTGAAGTGTTCCATCTTCTAAAGCGTTGAAGTTTTCTCCATTAGCTATATAGTTCATAACTACATTGGAGGTTGTATAGGTATAATCAGTATAACGATAAACTTCTCTATCACCGACTTTAAAACGGTCAACTGTACGTTGGAGAACTGGGTCATAGGTTGTAAGTTGATTGTAAGCTAAACGGTTTGCTTTATAGTGAGTTTCAGCATTACCAATTTGGAGTATTGTAACTCCATTTGCGTTTTTAAATGCGTTGTCTTCGAAGATTAAATCAGTTGTAATTCGGAAATTAGTAGCTGTAATTACGTTCTTATCATCAATTATATAAGTGTCTTCATCCCTACTTATAAATTGTACGAATTTTCCATTCTGATTTTTAACATAGCTATAAAAAACGTACACTTGCGCGCCGGCATCTGGAACTTTCGTCCCATCGTCATCTGCATTGATAATCTCAACCCCTGTTTTAGACACAAGTGTTGCTTGGTAAATTGGCTCTTCAATTAACTGTTTACCAACGCTTGTTCCGCCAAGTTGCCAATCTGTATCTTCAATCGTTTTTTGTGTTAGCTCTTCCGCAGTGCCTTGATTGTTATTTAAATCTGCGCTAAATTCTAAATTATATCCAATCTTTGATAGTTCAAGAACAAACGCATCTGTACAAGTATAAGTCCAAGTATATTCTTTATTTTCTTCTGTGTGGTCTTTTACAATAAACTCATACCACTCATCATCATAGTAAAGCTTAACCTTACGCTCATTAACTAGCAAAGCCGCGAATGGGTTTACAACCTCATCATTCTCACTATATGGGTCAAAATATTTATATTTTAAAGAGAAAGTAAGTGTCTTTTCTCCGTTTGCTTTTTTATTAAAAACTGGGTCGTAAACTTTATTCGGTCCGCTCATCGTATTAGAACCGATAATTGCAATTTTTTGCTCTTCGAACCCTCTTCCGTCTTGGGTGAGTTTATCTTCCCAAACGGAAATTTCATATGGCTTATTTAATAGCTCACCCATTTGCGCCTCCTAGAAGTATAAATAATCATAAAAGATTTGGCTTTCACTTGGACAGCCTTCTATTTTTGAAAACATTCCATGTTCATCTGGTTGAAGTTTAAAAAAGTAACCGCTTTCGATGTATTCATTATATAGATTACCGGAAGTTGTATAGATTGCATTTTCATCTTCATCAATTCCCATTGAACTAACTCCAGTTATAAGACCAGTATTAGTATCAATTAAAATTCCTACATCTTCGTCCTTCTTACTAATTGAATTAAGTACCAATTGCGGTATTACATCTCCAGCATGTGCTCCAGAATGTGTATATGATAGTGTAATTTGTTGACCAGCCGCGCTCATAGGTATGTAAAATCGAAATCCTGTAGCTACATCACCTGGATTATATACATTCATAACTCCGTCTCTACATATGTCAATTGAGTTTGTACTGCGCGCGTCCTCTGATAAAATTCCACTAGAAACGGCCCAATCTGCGCTTCCTTCTGTTGGGAGCGTTTTAAAACAAGACTTAGCGAAAGGAAAATAAGCAACAAAAGTTATTTTACCTTCGCCCTTATAGATTCGCTGAGTATTATCAGACATAGTTCTTAGTACTCTGTCTTTAATACCCGTTCCTCTACTTCCATCGTCTGTATATCCACGCTCATCAAAACAGATATAGGAAAGCTCAATTGGGCTTTCGATTTTTGCTATATATCTCTTATATGGGCGCTCGCTAAAAATTAACTCACCTAATCTTCGTTGCCCATAGACTTTTCTTAATTTTCTAAATTGTT
>OCVV011268220.1_pt1 | contig 20123 bp, 18 predicted proteins | sample 1539721 | NCBI WGS metagenome assembly OCVV01 (sample SAMN02144230, study PRJEB22623) | gut metagenome | biome: sheep rumen | host: Ovis aries | place: New Zealand
TTGCATATATGAAGGGGGAAGTCTCCCCCTCGCTCGCACTTCGTTGCTCGCTACCCCTTCGAGCGGGTGGCTCGCCCCCCGCAACGCCCCCCTTGTGAACTTCAAGAGCATGACGAACTACGCCATCAACAGAATCAACAACCTTAAGCTCCGGGCCACAGGCTTCTTCAAAAACATCAGTAAAATTCAAAAAGTGAGTGCAGCCAAGAATTACAACGTCACAATCTTTTTCCTTAAAAAAATCAACAGCTGGCTTTACAGCTTCAAGACACTGCTCGCGACTGGCAGTAAAAGCATTGTGCTCAATAAAAGAAATAAGTTCCGGATCCGGGCGATTAACAAGTGTACAGTCAGAAGCAAACTTATTTTTAAGTTCAATATTATATGGATTTTCGCAGGTAGCGTGAGTTGCCAGAAGACCAATTCGGCGTTTTTTAGAAACACTTGCCGCAAGTTTTATTGCAGGAACTGTTCCAACAAATTTTATATTCGGAAATTTTGTACGAAGAACATCCAGAGCGTTAACACTCATCGTATTACAGGCAACAACTATTACTACAGGTTCAAGCTTATCACAAATTTTTTGAACAAGAGACGTAACACATTCTACAACTTCTTCATGAGATTTTTCACCGTAAGGAAAATTTGCAGCATCAGCAATATAAACACAAGATGAATCCGGCTTTCTTTCCAGCAGCTTCATCATATATGGAATGCCACCCACACCACTATCTATAAAAACAAAATCAGTCATAATTATCCGGGATAAATTCCTCACAGAGCAAAGGAGGACACAGAGAACCATTTTTCTCTTTTGCTCCGTGAACTCTGTGAGAAACTATTTAAATAGCGCATTAAAGGCGTCACGGGCTGCCTCAGCTTTTGATTTGCCAGATGTAGTATCCGGGTCAAGCCCGAATATGCCACGGGCAGTGTCATTGCCAGGCTTGACCGGGCAATCCTTATACTGGAAATAATCGCAAAAGTTTCCCCTTTCCTTGTCGCTTACAAAATCTGCAGAACTCTCACGGCAGTCGTTATGAGCACCGCTTTCGTAAAAGTCACAGGCTTTACAAACATGCAAATCAGCATGACACAAAGGACATTCATCTGCCCTAGCCGGCTTTTCCAGAGGAATTTCTTTTTTACATTTCCAGCAAATCATAATTATATAGTATCATTTTTTACAACTTTCTACTATAATAAAAGTATGTTCACGCAGAATAAATGCCTTGTTCATTATTGCCGCAACCTTGCACTCTCCACCTTTGATAAAGACGGGAACATCAGCGACGATAAAAATTACTGCCTCGACCATATACCAGACCCGGGAAAATTCAAGGAACAAATCTACAAGTACATTGCGGAACACGATAAAATCATCGGACTAAATGTAAGCGGACTTTTATTTTCAAACATAGATCTTTCTAATAAAAAATTTTATGGATGCACTTTTACAAACTGTACGTTCAGCAACATCAGTTCAAGTAATGTTCTTTTGAGAATGTGCATTTTTGATTTTGCAATTTTCAACGACTGCAGTTTTATCAAAAGTAATTCGTTATTTACTTCGTTTTCCGGTGCAACTTTTACTCATACTCTTTTTACTTCAAGCGATATTATACAAAGCAACTTCAACGGCATAAAAGCATTTCAGTCTTCCTTTGATGACTCAGACCTTTTTAGTTCCCGCTTTATTGCTGCAACTTTGACAGACACTTCATTCCGAAACTGCAATCTAAAAAAATCTCTTTTTTATGATTCAAAACGTTCAAACGTTTCGTTTAAAATGTCAAATACCCGCGAGGCACTTTTTACACCAGAAGGAAAAGCTGTTTCAGAAAAAGACCTCTCCTTTGGAAATTCTATTGTAGATGGAGACCGCGTATGAAAGTTTACTTTCACCTTAATCTCGGCGGTTTTTCAAACTGCTATATTGTCGTAAACGAAAAGACCTCCGAAGCAATCATAATCGATCCGGGAAAAATCACGGAAGAAATTATTTCCCGCATAGAAGACAATCATCTGAAATTAGTAGCTGTTTTAATTACACATAATCACGGTTCTCACGTAGGCGGCTTAAAAACTCTGCAGAAAATTTATTCACCAAAAATTCTTGCTGCCGACTGGGAAGTTGCAGGAGAAGATACAACTGTAATTTCTGGCGATGGTAAAGTTCGTCTTGCAAAAATGATTGTGCGCTATATGTCAGTTCCAGGCCATACTTCAGACTCTGTTGTTTATGCAATTGGAAATGTTTTATTTACCGGCGACATTCTTTCTGCCGGTGAGATAGGCAGCACTAACTCAAGTTATTCTGAATATATCTTAAAATCAAATATAGAACAAAAGATTTTTTCACAGCAGGATAATGTAATTCTTATGCCTGGCCACGGACCTCCAACAACCCTTGGGGCTGTAAAGGCATTTACTGCAGACTTTAAGAAAATGATTCAAAGCCCGCAGAATACACGTGCCCGTAATTAGACACTATACGTCATGCTGAACTTGTTTCAGCATCTCATAACATAGATCCCGAAACAAGTTCGGGATGACATTTTATCTATTAACTAACGCTATGTTTCCACAGACAATTCCGTACTTATCGTAGACAAAATCATTAAGTGCATTTGCCGCATCTTCAAAGCCACGGCCTTCTGTTTTACGAACGTAAGCAGCAAGGTCTGGTGTAAACTTTATTACCGTTCCCCGGTTAGCAAGATGCACAAAATAATTTGCAACTTCAGAAAGTCTCTGCTGCATTATGTATGCCATAAATTCATTGTGCATAAGATATTCGTCATTAATGTCATAACCAAGACTAGGCTGTGATTTAAAATAATCTATAAGGAAGTCACGGGAAGTCGGATCAAAAGTATAATAAACTGCAGAAACATAATTTCTGAATTCTGCATCGCGGAAGAAGATTGTATGCCAGCCTTCATGTGCCAAAAGATTTGTACGGCTCCAGCCTGGAGTTTCGCGGGAAATTGAAACAAGACCACCCTCATTTGCTTTTACATAAAAACCATCATCATCCAAAAGTCCGTTATGAATCAAAATACGTTTAAGAAGCAGTTCTTCTTCATTCAACTGGAAGTGTAATTCTGTAGCTTTGTTGAAAAAGTTTGCCATAGACTGCGCACTGTAATCGTGAGCGTTATAGCCGTGCATATCACCAAGTTCATCGTTTGTAAGAAGGCGACCTTTGTATCCCTGTTTTTCCACAAAGAATGCAAGACGACGGAACAGTCTGTCCTGTACTTCATAATTTCGGGTATCGAAAAACAAAATCTGAGGGAACCGGTCCCATTCGTAAATTTCGTAATCGACAGTACGCCACTGGCTTGTCTTATAATTTAATATAAGGCCCGGGTCTGTGCGGATTGGCTCTAAGATTTCTCCTTCCTCAGAGGCAACAGCTTTGGTACCTCGCATAATAAGGGATTCCACACAGTCTGCATTTTCAGCAAGTTCGGTGCGTGAAAACGGGGTGTTGAGTGCGGCCGCTGGAATTATTATTTCTCGGGCAGCATTTACGTTATTGATATAAAGTTTTTCTCCACCAACATTCATCTGTACTCGCACAGAATGTTCACGGGTAGATTTATTTTCAGAATTTTCAGATAGCATTACCCTGTATTCCGGCATAGTCTGCTTTGTATTACTCTGAACAGGGAATACCATTGAGCATCCAGAAAAATCAAAACTTCTTCGTTCAAAATCAACTACACCACCATTGCAGGCAAAACCATAGAACGGAATTTCTTTTGTTACATCAAACCCAACTTCAGCAGGTACAACACAGGCTGCAACAATTCTACACCTTATAGAAGAATAAATAAAAAATCCTTCAGGTGCATATTTTTCTATATTTTCATTTTTCTGAACGGCAAAAGAAACATCAAATAATTCAGGCGCTTTTTTTTCGTCTCCCTGAATCTGAATACGTCTTGTATCCGGATATTTTTTCTTTAAAAATTTACCTTCGATATTAAAATCTTCATTACCTAAAAAACCATAACGGAAAATTGCTTCTTCTTCAGAATTTAACAGTTCCATCTGTTTTTTTGTAGGCATTAACTGAAGGCAAACAGTAAGTGCAACTGTTCCATTTTCGCGATAGGTTTTATAAAAATACTCTTTTTGAGCTTTAGTGAATTTGAAGTTTGCATAACCGTCTTCTTTGATAGTTCCTTTTGATGCAGCCGAATCCAGGGCAAAAAGACGGTTTGTATTTTCACTGCCACAAACAAGGCGTACAGCAGATTTATCTTTATTTACTAAAAGAACGATTCCGGCAGTTATATCTAATAGAAGAAATATTGCAATAGCAAGAGAGAGCAATTTTTGAGTTTTTGTCATTTGAGGCAAATGAGGCAATTTTATATTTAACTTAGGTAATTTTAGATTCAACTTAGGCAACTTCATATTTAAAACTATACCAAATATATAAAAAAAGTTATACTCCCCTTATGACTGTAATTATTCTGCACCCCAATGATGAGATTTTTTTCGCTGATATTCAAAAAGAATTGATTGAAAAACTTTTTGAAGATGGAAGAATTATATACAGTCAGTTTCCGCTTTGGATAGAACTTGGTGATTTTGATATAAAAGAAAAGACTCAGATAAAGTGTATAGAGTTTGGTGAACTTTGTGTTAATGATAATTCTGTGTTCTATCCGGTTTTGATTGATATTGGAGAAAGAAAAATCGATTCCAAACTAACGTTAGTTTGTTTACATAAAGGAAGATTTTTTTTACCACAAGAGATTGAGATATTAAAACAAAAGCCGGTAAGACAGTTGAAAGTCTTCCGGCTTGGTATTGTGCAGGAACAAGGCCCGCACGCAAAAAGTATTTCTAAATCTGTTTGGTGTAAGATTAAATAATGGATTGCTTCGCATTCGCTCGCAATGACGAGCGTGTGTCATTGCGAGGAGCGACAGCGACGTGGCAATCTATTACATAACACCAGAGCCACGGTCGAGAGAAGTTAAACCTGTTCTTACGTACTCGAGGATTCCATAAGGTTCGAGCAGGCGCAAAAGACTTTCTACCTTCTCTTCGCTTCCTGTAATTTCAATAATTACAGATTCAAGGCTAACATCTACAATTCGTGCCTTGTAAATATCTGCAGTCTCAATAATTGTTCCGCGGTTATTTGCTTCAGCTCGAACTTTAATCAAAGACATCTCTCGCTGCACGGAGCTTGAGGTCTCGCACTTTTTGATTGCGATTACTTCTTCAAGTTTTGCAAGCTGCTTTTGAATCTGATCCAGAATGTGTTCGTCACCTTTTACAACAATTGTCATACGACTCTGCTCAGGATTATTAGTCGCACAAACAGTAAGCGAGTCGATGTTGTATCCACGACGGCTGAAGAGACCAGAAACACGGCTAAGTACACCGGTTTTATTTTCTACTAAAACGCTTAAAACATATTTTTCCATATGTGTTATCTCCAAAACAGTCCCTCACAGAGCAAAAGAGGGCACAGAGTTTTATTTTTATATTTTTCCTCTGTGTACTCCGTGGGCTCCGTGAGGAATTCTTTATCTTTCAGGGTTAAAGCTTACAGTTCTAAGAATATCACCAAATACTCCGGCAGCTGTTACGCCTGCACCGGCACCGTATCCGCGGACAGTCAAAGGAATCGGCTGATAGCGCTCTGTGTAGAATACAAAGGCATTCTCTCCACCCTTTACACTGTAGAGAGGATCATCCTGTCCTACTTCCATCATACCAACGCTAACCTTACCGTCTTTGATTGTAGCACCCATACGGAGAACCTTGCCTTTCTTTTTGAGGTCGGCAATTTTCTTTGCAAAGTAGTCATCAACTTCAGGAAGCTTTTTCAAGAACTCTTCAACAGTTCCGCTTGAATCGAAGGAATCCGGGAATACCTTGAACATCTGAATATCAGAAAGCTCAATGTCGTAACCAGACTCGCGGGCGATGATAAGTCCCTTGCGGGCAACGTCCATTCCGTTAAGGTCATCGCGAGGGTCCGGCTCAGTGTAGCGCAGTTCTTTTGCTTCAAGAACAGCCTTGCTGAAAGGAACTCCTTCGTCAAGTTTTCCAAAAATGTATGAAAGAGAACCAGACATAATTCCGTTGAAGCTTTCAAGCTTATCACCGGATTTATAAAGGTTCTGCAATGTATCAATAATAGGAAGACCTGCACCAACGTTTGTCTCATACAAGAAGCGGCGGTGCATCTTGTTTGCAGTGCGGCGAAGTTCATGGTAGAACTTAATGTCCATTGAGTTTGCGCGCTTGTTTGGAGTTGCAATGCTCATGCCTGCATTGAGGATGTCGAGGTAACGCTCCGGCAAATCATAGCTTGCAGTACAATCAACAAAGACCGGATTAAGAGGCTTCTTCTCTTTAACAAACTTGATGATGTCATCAACGTTCTGATTTGAGTTGAATGGGAAGTCAGGCTTTTTCATCTGGTCACGCCAGTTTGAAAGGTCAAGTCCGTCTTCATTCAAAAGCATACCGTCGATTGTTGTAATACAGAGAACCTTGATATCAACATTTTCTTTCAACAACTTCTCGCGCTGGTCGCGGATCTGGTCAATCATTGTTCCACCGATAGTTCCTGCACCAAAAGCAAATACTTCAATTGTCTGAGCTGTGTGGAAGAAGAACTGATGAACGGCTTTTACGGCAGTATCAGCATATTCATTTTCAATGACAGCAGAAATACAACGCTCTGAGCTACCCTGTGCAATTGCAAGAATATTAATATCCTGGCTTGAAAGAGCATTGAGGAACTTTCCTGCTACACCGCGGTTAGCAATCATACCGTCGCCGACTACGCTGACGATTGCGCAGTCCTTGCGGACATCAATTGCGTCAATCAACTTTTCGCGGATTTCAAGCTCGAACTTAGCCTCGAGAGCATCTCTTACTACATCTGCTTCGCTGTCGCGTACACAAAAAGAAATTGTATATTCAGAAGAAGACTGAGTAATCAAAAGAATTGAGCTGCCTGCGCTTGAAACGGCAGAGAAAATCTTACTAGCCATACCTGTGCGGCCACGCATAAGTGAACCGCCCACGCTTATCATGCTTACGTGCTTGAGCGAAGAAATACCGCAGATGCTTGACTTTCCACGGCTTTCAAAAGGTCCCTTACCAATACGTGTTCCGCGAGCAGAAGGATTGTGGCTGTTCAAACTCCAGGCTTCAATTCCCTTTGCCTGAAGAGGTGCAATTGTTTTTGGATGAAGAACCTTAGAACCAAAGAAAGAAAGCTCCATAGCCTCTTCATAAGACATATCATCTACGAGAATTGCATCTTTTACAACGCGAGGATCTGCAGTGTAAACACCGTCAACATCAGTCCAGAACTCAACACGCTTAACGCGGAGGCTGGCACCAATAATTGCGGCAGAGAAATCAGAACCGTTGCGGCCGAGCAAGCCCATAACAGGCTTAGTTCCGTGTCCGCCAGACCATGTACAGATAAAGCCAGGGAAAAGAAGAATGCGGGTCTGAGCCGGTGAAGCGCCGTCACGGAATGGAGCGCAGGCTTCATTACATGCTGAATAATCAGCTTCTCCCTCTTTCTGGTTGCCGGTTGTGAAAACAAACTTGCGGCTGTCCAGGAAGATTACACTCTGCTTTTTTGCAAGCAGAACATTTTCCATAATAGGAGCTGAGAGAAGTTCCCCCATACCCATAATGCGGCAGTGAACTGTATCAGGACACTCACCAAAAGATACACAGCCAGCGAGGAGCTTTTCGAGTTCTCCAAAATTCGGCTCAATCTTAGCCATTGTTTTTTCTGCATCAAAGCCCGGGAGCTTAGACTGAAGTTCGAGACAGATTTCGTTATGAGTGTTGCGAATGTCGGTTACGTAATTTGTGCCGGAGATGCCCGAAACACATGCATCAATTGCAGCCTGAAGAGTGTTAGAAACGCCGGCTGCTGCGCTAACTACAACACTAAGCCTGTCTTCTTTTGCGCGGTTGATAATAATGTCCGCAGAAGCAAGAATACGTCGGGCATTAGCCATCGACGTTCCACCGAATTTGAGAGTAATCATAGATACCACCTTGCCAAAGTCCGCAATTTCCCCGAATATCCGGGCGAGCTCGCCGCCACTCTCGCGAGGGGACAACAAGTCGGAAATCAGCTATGTAAAATTATAATGTTCTATCTATAATATTGAATTGCAAAAAGAATTACAATGGATTGCTCCGCTACTCGCAATCCATTACTTGAGTTTACTCTCCAGTTCCTCGAGCAGCATAACCTTAAGGCCACGCTTTTCAATCTTTTTGCGCAATTCAGGATGAGGCTCGCTTTCAAAAACCGCCCAGCCTTTACTCGTCAAATGCTCACCGGTCGAGCCACCATTATCATAAATCTTCTTCACGAGCTCAAAGGCATTATCCACATCCCGCAGAATTTTATGATCCAGTTCAAAGCGTTCTCCAACCACAGTCTTAAAATGAGGCATTGGCGAAACTTTGCCGTAAAGGCGCTTGATTTTTTCAGTCATCTCGCGGCGATAAGCACGTTCTTCAGCCTGCTCAAGAATCTGTTCATTTGAAACAAAACATTTTTTTCCTTCAGGCGAAGTCATAATCTCTTCAACAGATTGGCCGGTTCGCATGCATTCAGCCTTAAGACAAAGCATAGTCATAATTGCATCATCTTCAGATTTATGACTCTGATACTTGGCAACATTTACACCAAACTCCTGAGCCCATTCAACAAGCTTCTGCTTCTTTTCATATTTGTGTTCCAGATAGCGTTCCAAATCAAAAGCACGGAACTGAATATAAGGCAGCTCATAACGCTCATTTGCATCATTTACAAAACCTACATCGTTCGAAACAGCAAAGCCCGCAATATAGCGGTTACCTGTAGTAAAAAGTTTTTTGATATCTTTATAATAAGATTCGTAATTCGGCTTAATACGGAAATAATCTTTTGAATAAGCAAGTTTACAGTCACCCTTTCCAGAAAGCAGATACCAGTCAAAATCGCATTCCGGATTCATTACAACATCTTCGCTTTCGATAATATTCAAATCATCATCACAAATAACATAACCAAGCGAACAGATTTTTCCTACGCCATCAAATGTATTAGCGCATTCACAGTCAAAAAATACAAAACTCTTGTGATTCATTCTTCTATTATATTGGTTTTAGGACTTAGATTCTAGGTGGTATTTTCGTAGTACTTTTTAGTATTTCCGCAGTATTTTACAGTTGTATTCAGATGTTTTTTTTAACTTAATATTACTTAATTTAACCTAATACATTTTACCTAAATAACTTAATTTTTCTTGACAAATAAAATATACCGCGTTAAAGTAAAATCATAGAACATTTAGTTCAAGGAGCTTTCATTATGGCAAAAATCATCAGCGGCGGAAATCTGCCTAATATTCCATGGCAGGACAAACCAAAAGACAGCTGGCAGCCAATCTGGCGTTATACAGAAAACCCTGTAATCGACCGTAACCCATTCCCAGGAATGGCACGTATTTTCAACTCAGCAGTAATCCCATGGGAAGGAAAATTCAAAGGAGTATTCCGTGCAGAATCAACACTTGCACGTCCTTTCCTCTATCTTGGAGACTCAGAAGACGGTATCCACTGGACATTCCAGACAGAAAGAATCCACATGCATGCCCCGGATGGAACTCCACACGATCCATACTATGCTTATGACCCACGTGTCGTAAAAATTGATGACACTTATTATATTATGTGGTGCGGTGACTTTGATGGTGCTGCAATCGGTATTGCTTCTACAAAGGATTTCAAAGATTTTACACGACTTGAAAATCCATTCCTTCCATTCAACCGCAACGCAGTTCTCTTCCCACGCAAAATCGACAATAAGTTTGTAATGCTCTCACGCCCTTCAGATTCAGGACACACACCATTCGGCGATATTCTTCTTTCACAGTCACCAGATATGAAATACTGGGGTGAACACCGCCTCGTAATGCAGAAAGGCGGAAGCGGCTGGTGGGAAGGCCTCAAAATCGGAGCAGGCCCAGCTCCAATCGAAACAGACGAAGGCTGGCTCCTCTTCTTCCACGGAGTTTGCCAGACATGTAACGGATACGTTTACTCATTCTCAGCAGCACTCCTCGACAAAGATAAGCCTTCAATCGTAAAATACCGCTGCTCAGACTACATGCTCACACCAGAATTGCCATACGAAACAACAGGCTTTGTAGACAATGTTTGTTTCCCTGTAGCAGCCCTCACAGACCAGGCAACAGGCCGCATTGCACTCTACTACGGTTGTGCAGACACAGTAACAGGTCTCTGCTTCACAACAGTCGATGAAACAATCAAGTTCATTAAAGAACACAATGAACTTAGTGCTTTGGACAAAGACGAAGGCCGTTTTTAGGTGTCAGGTTATAGACTTTAAGTTTAAGGAGGGGAAAGCCGACCCCTTAGGGAGCGGCCCTGCTGTGCAGGGCAAAAACAGTCCAGTGGACTGTTTTTAGCGAGTCTCGGCGAAGGCTATGCCTGAGCCGCCGCCCGCACTTCGTTGCGGGCTACCCCTTCTTACGGGGGCTCCGCCCCCGTAAAATTTCTGTTTCGCCCATAATTCCCTTATTACAATTAATATAGAGTTTTATTCATTCTTTATTATAATTCCATGCTATAATTAACTTATGAAAAACTATGTTAATTGGGCAATTCTTGCCCCAGGCCGCATTGCCAACGCTATGGCAACTGCGATGAATGGAATAAAAGATGGAAAACTAAAAACTATCGACAGAAGTAAAATCCGTTTATATGCAGTAGCCAGCCGGAATCTGGAACGTGCCCAGAATTTTGCAAAAAAATGGAATTTTGAAAAAGCCTATGGCAGCTATGAAGAGCTTTACAATGATCCTGAAGTTGATGCAGTTTATATTGCCAATCCGCATGCATTTCATCTTGAATCTGCTCTCGGTTGTCTTAAAGCCGGAAAACACGTACTTTGTGAAAAACCTGCAGGCTGTTCACGAGATCAGCTTGATAGAATGACTTCCCTTGCCCGCGAAAAGGGACTCTTTTTTATGGAAGCCATGTGGACAGCTTTCAATCCATGTATTGCCGAAATCAAAAAAGAAATTGCAGCAGGAACAATTGGTGAAATCATGAACATAGATTCCCGCTTCTGTAATAGAAATCCTTATGATCCTGACGATAGAAACTACGACCCTCGGCAGGCCGGTGGAGCATTACTCGACCTTGGTATTTACAACATTTACTTTGCAATGATGATTTCTGATTTTGCACCTGTAGCAGCGCGCAGTTCACAGGTTCGCATGCTCAAAGGTGTTGATGCCTGGAACAGCGTAAACCTTACTTTCGAAAACGGAATGGTAACCAGTTTCCAGGATGCAATGGATGTTCCTTCTACAACAGGCACTCACGACGCAGTTATATATGGAACAAAAGGTTATATCACTGTAGAAAACTTTTTCTGCTGTCAGAAGGCCAATATTCACGTTTACAAAAACATCTGGGGAAGCGAAGCTGACCTCGTCCGCGAAATCCGTGAACCATTTGCCGTAAACGGCTACGAATACGAATGTGCCCACGCAACAGAATTTATTCTCGCAGGCAAAACAGAGTCCGACGTACATACCTTCAAAAAATCAGAAGATTTAATTGATATGATGGATACATTGCGCCGCGACTGGAATTTCAAATATCCATGGGAAGCCTAACTGTCATCCCGAACTTGTTTCGGGATCTATGTCATAGATGCTGAAACAAGTTCAGCATGACAAAAACATACTTAAGGAAAATAAAAAAATGTCAAACTACAAAATCACAGGAAACGAAAACGTATTATTCAACAACAACGCCTTTTACTGCATAGGAACAGGCCGCATGGGGCTGGCCCTTCAAAAGCAGTATTTTGAACAGCTCAAATTTGTACAGGAAAAAATCGGCTTTGAACATATTCGCGGACACGGTCTTTTTCACGATGACATGGCAATTTACCGCGAATTCCAGCCTGGAGTAGCAGAGTTTGGACCACATGCATGGGAAGGCCGCGATGAAAAAAAAGTTCAGGTAGAATACAACTGGACTTATCTTGATATGGTAATGGACTCATATCTCGAACTAAATATAAGACCTTTTATAGAACTTGGCTTTATGCCAAAACAACTGGCAAGCGGTGACAACTCCGTTTTCTACTGGAAGGGACACACTACTCCACCGTATAATTACGAACGCTGGGCTGCTCTGATTCAGGCAACGCTCCGCCATCTGATGGACCGTTATGGGGCAAACGATGTAGTTACCTGGCCGGTTGAAGTATGGAATGAACCAAATCTTCCGGGCTTCTGGAAAGATGCTGATATGAAGGAGTATTTTAAACTCTATGAAGTTTCTTCTAAGGCTGTAAAGGAAGTTGATGAACGCTTTAAGGTTGGTGGACCTGCTGTTTGTGGTGGTACCGACAAAGAATGGATAAAGGCCTTTCTAGAATTTGTCCGAGAAAAAAAATGTCCTCTTGATTTTGTCAGCCGACATCACTACACAACAGAAATGCCGAATTATGACGGCCACTACGGCTATCCAAAACTTCATCCTAAAGAGAAATGCTTTGAACAGCTGGATTCAACCCGCGGAATTGTTGACTCATTCAAAGAATTCAAGGGCATGGATATTAACGTTACAGAGTATAATACTTCTTACATTCCAAATGCACCGGTTCACGATATGAATCTCAATGCTGCCTACATTGCCCTTATGCTTTCTACTTTTGGCGACAATCACAAATCTTATTTCTACTGGACTTTCGGTGATATTTTTGAAGAAGCAGGAGTTCCATATACTCCATTCCACGGAGGCTTTGGACTTGTTGCAAACGGGTTGATTCCAAAGCCAACCTTCTGGACTTTTGCTTTTTACAAGAAGCTCACCCGCAATTATGAGAAATGCGTCCTCAAGACAAAAAACTGCGTAGTTGTAAAACAAACTAACGGTAGTTATTCTGGAGTAGCCTGGAATGTTGATGAAGAAATGTCAGGCAAGGAGTTCAAGCTTGATTTGACCTTCCCGCTCGAAAACCGGACAAAGGGAAAAACAGAAGACGAAAAGCTTCCTAACGTTTTGATTACAGAGCTTGTAGATGAAGAAGTCTGCAACCCTCTTAAAGTCTGGCATGATTTAGGAGAACCAGCAAATCCAAGTCAGGAACAGCTTGAAATTCTTCGTGCAGCCGCCCAGCCTTTCATTCAGACAAAACGCTGCGGTAATAAAGTAAATCTTGTACTCAAAGAAAATGCAGTGTGCTACTTTGAAATTAAAGCCGCACCGATAAAGAGCGACCGTGGTTACACCTACGGTAGACTAAAATAACCGTCACCCTGAACTTGTTTCAGGGTCTCAAATAAATAGATGCCGGCACCTTCGCAGCACAGCTGCTCGGAGACTCGCTAAAAATGCTCCACCGGAGCATTTTTACGGCTTGCAGCCGTCGCTCCCTAAGTTCGGCATGACATCATCAGGAGATTTCAATGAACTATTCTTCTAATTCCGATACCATCACCCGGGACTTTTTTGACTCACTTTTAATCGAACCCCGCTACATCGACTCAGACTTGCCGAGCACAAAGTTTGAGCTATACGGCCGTAACTTTGACACCCCGATTATGACAGCTGCCCTCTCCCATCTTGGAAATACCGCAGAAAATGGTATGGTAATTTACGCTCAGGCAGCAGCAAAAGCAAATGCCGTTCACTGGGTTGGAATGGGAGAAGATAAAGAACTCGAAGACATCTGCGCAACCGGCGCTGCTACAATCAAAATAATAAAACCTCATGCAGATAATAAAGAAGTTTTACGCAAGATTGAGCACGCTAAAAAAGCAGGCTGTTTTGCAGTTGGAATGGATATTGACCACGCTTTCAACGGAAACGGTGATTATGATAATGTTCTCGGACTTCCAATGAAAAGCAAATCTACAGAAGAAATGGCAGATTTTGTAAAAGCCGCAGGTGACACCCCATTTATCGTAAAAGGAGTGCTCAGCACAAAGGATGCTGAAAAATGCCTTAAAGCTGGCTGCCGAGGTATTCAACTTTCACATCATCACGGAATAATGAGCTACGCTGTCCCACCTCTTATGATGCTTAAAGAAATCCTCGAAGTTGTTCACGGTGAAATTCCTGTATTTATCGACTGCGGCATCGAAAGTGGAATGGACGTTTATAAATGTCTTGCCCTCGGTGCAACAGCTGTGAGTGTTGGCCGTCACCTTATGCCGCTTTTAAAAGAAGGTGCAGATAAAACCGCCGGCCACATAAAGGAAATGACAGGCGAGCTTGCCGCAACTATGGCCCGCACAGGTGTAAAAGACCTCAAGAGCTTTGACCCGACTGTTATTCATCAGAGAAATTTTTAAACACAACACGTCATGCTGAACTTGTTTCAGCATCTATAACATAGCCCCCGAAACAAATTAGGGGTGACACGACATAGGAGACCACAATGTACTTAGGCACATCATCCCCACTCGCCCACACAAGTCCAGAAGACTGGGCTTCAAAACATAAAGCACTCGGCCTCAAGACTGTAAACTTTCCACTGGACTGTAATGCCGGGGAAGAAAAAATTATGGCATATAAAAAGGCCGCAGAAGATGCAGGTCTCACAATCGCAGAAGTCGGAATATGGCGTAATACACTGGCCGCAGACCTCACAGAACGCCAGAAATGGATTGACTATGCTGTAGAAGAACTCAAAATGGCTGACCGTATAGGCGCACGCTGCTGCGTAAATGTTGTGGGAACTCCTTATGGCCCACGATGGGACGGCGGATACCGCGAGAACTTCAGCGAAGAACTCTGGCAAATGGCTGTAAAAATGATTCAGGAAATAATAGATCGCGCGGCCCCACAGCATACGAAGTTCAGCATTGAGTCTATGCCGTGGATGATTCCTTCAAGCCCAGACGAGTACATCCGTCTTATGAACGATGTAAACCGAGAAGCCTTTGGTGCACACCTGGATGTTGTAAACATGATTACCAGCCCGGAGCGTTATTTTTTCAACGACCGCTTCCTCGAAGAATGCTTTACAAAACTCAAAGGCCGAATCTGCAGCTGTCACTTAAAAGATATCAACTTAAAACAGGAATACACCTTCCAGCTGGAAGAATGTGCCTGTGGCAAAGGAACTCTGGATATTGAACTCTATGCAAAGTTGGCCACAGCAGAAGATTCCGAAATGCCAATGATTATCGAACATCTGACAACCGATGAAGAATATATTCAAAGTGTGGAATATGTAAAGAAAAGACTTTCTATTTAACTACTACCACAAGTACCCGCCCGCTCTCAACGCTCACCTCGGACACTTTCCCAGGCAGTACTTCGTTACTGATTCCAAGTTGAAAGTCCGGAGTGAGGCTTGCATTCTCCAGCAGGTACTTTGCGTTTTTTATATTCACGCCGCTAACATTGCCGGCAACCGTAAGCACGGAAAAATAAGAACAGGAATCTTCTATATACAAAGGCTCTTTGCCGGCAATCTGCATTATAGAATAGTCATCTATCAAAACAGCCTTTTTTCCAAGCTCGTTCAAATACAAAAGAATGGAAACATTTCCAAGTGCGTGATCAAAGCGGCCACCCATTGCACCAAGCAAAATAAAATCACAATAACCGCGTTCAACGGCAAGCTTTACGGCAAACATAGTATCAGTGTCATCTTTTTCACGCGGAAGCTGAATGATTTCACTACGCTCTTTCCACCACTCCAGATCACCAGGCTCGCAGGAATCAAAATCACCAACCACAACATCAGGCTTTACACCAAGCCCGCCTGCATGAGAAAGCCCGGCATCACAAAAAATAAAAAAATCATCGTCTCGTAAAAAAGCGCGGGCCCGCTCATAATTGTGAATCTCACCGGCTGAAATGATAACACAACGTTTTTCAAACATCACACAGCCCCACCGTTTATTATTTCCATCCAGCTGCGATGATCACGCTTAGAAGTATCAAGACCAAACTGTTCCATAAACTTTTCAAGAGCAGCCCGTACATCATCTGCAGCATCAGCTCCATCAGTTACTTCTACTTCTATATATTTAAGCCCGTTAACCTTTTCCAGTTCAAGATGAAAATCACAGCCCGGCAGAACTACTGACTCACAATGAACACCATAAGCATCCTTATTCTTTTCAAAAAACTGATGATAGCCGGAAAATAAAAGAAGGTCGCGGATAATTTCAGGCTTTTCCACAAAGGTTTCATCCTCACGATTAAACTCTATGCCATTTTCAACTGTCTTTCGTTTTATACAAAAGAACGAACGTTCGTTAGTTTTATCCCCTACAGCAACTTCACTTCTGATTCGTATAACCTGAGGCTCCCCTGCTGCCTTACTTTCTTCGCGGGTATTATAGCGAGAAAAATAAATATCAGATTTTATAAGATGTTCTGGCTGTCCCAACACTTTCACACCAGTAAGAGGTTCAGCACCGGTAATCACAGAAAAAATCTTATCATACTGCTCATCTGTCAAAGGAATCTTAATTTCTATCTCGCGCCCCATAGTTTTCCTTCTCACTATATTTTAGAGGAATCAGCAATCTCTTTTAATTCAGCATAAAACTTCGGATACTGTTTTTCAATCAGAACCGGTCTTCCGTTTGAATCCAGGAAGCAGTGAGTACTCTTACCCAGAAATACAACTTCGCCCTTACACTTAAACTCATAAGAAAATGTCAATTTGGCAGCAGAAAGCTTTTCTATGCCAACCATAATTTCAATAACATCAGGGAAAGTTGTAGACTTCTTATAAACGCCCTCCACGGACATTACAGGCGAAGCCATTCCCTCGTTCTCAAGCTTTATAAAGCTCCAACCCATCTGATCCAGAAAATCAACTCTGGCCTCTTCCATATAACGGATATAATTTGAATGATGAGTAATTCCCATTTTGTCAGTTTCGTAATAATTAACTTTGTGCAAATAAGGTTTAATAGTTTTCATAAGCCTATTTTCGACATTTTCCCTCTTTTTGTCAATCTGGAACATATAGGAAAAAAATACCCTTTAATTGGAAGACTTCAGTATTTTTATTATTATTCTCGGAGTAGAAAATGGCCGAAGACAACATCATCCCGTTGGCTGAGGACATTTTCTACGGGAGAGAATAATAATATATGTACGATAAATACTTTTAACTACCAATTAAATAGGTATATTTTTGCAAAAACTGTTGTTTTTAACCTATTTTTTTACTATATTATAACTATGTTATTAGATGTACAAAACCTAAACGCAGGTCTTGAAGATGGAAAACAGATTCTCAATGACCTTAATATACAAATTGGCCAGGGCGAAACACACGTTCTGATGGGACCAAACGGTGCCGGAAAATCATCTCTCGGAAACACCCTTATGGGAAATCCTGTCTACCATATTACTGGCGGAAAGATTCTCTTTAAAGACACAGACATCACAGAAGAAAGTGCCGACAAACGCGCAAAGCTCGGAATGTTCATGAGTTTTCAGAGCCCACTCGAAGTTCCAGGAATCAGTCTTGAAGCCTTTATCCGTTCTGCAATTCAGCAGAAAACCGGTGAACACGTAAAGCTCTTCCAGTTCCAGAAGGAGCTAAAACGCTGCATGGAGCTTCTGGATATGAATCCAGATTATGCACGCCGCGACCTTAACGTAGGTTTTTCCGGTGGGGAACGTAAAAAGTCAGAAATCCTTCAGCTTCTTATGCTAAAACCGGACTTCGCAATTCTTGATGAAACAGACTCAGGTCTCGATGTAGATGCAGTACGCGTAGTTTCAAAAGGAATCGAAGAATACCGCAAACTTACAAACGGTTCTCTCCTCATCATCACACATACAGCAAAGATTCTCGAAGGCCTCAGCGTAGACAAAACTCATGTACTTGTAAAAGGCCACATCGTAAAAACTGGCGACGCTTCATTATTCAAGAAGATTAACGAAGAAGGATTTGAGGAGTTTATAAAATAGGTTATAGGTGCCAGGTTTCAGGTTATAGGGGATAAGGGGGAAGTCTCCCCCTCGTTCGCATTCGCAAACTTCGTTTGCGCTTGCTCCCTACCCCCTCTGCGGGCTCAAACGCCGCCCGCAACGCCTGCTTCCCTAAAACCTAAAACCTAAAACCTAGAAGCTAGGACCTGGAAAACAATATGGAAGAAAAAACAAACATACAAGATATAAACAGAGAATTTTACGATTTCCGATATGCAGAATCAGAAAAAGATTTCTACCGTATCGAAAGCGGTCTTACACCAGACATCGTAAAGAAAATCTCAGAAGAAAAAGGCGATCCGGAATGGATGAGAGAATTCCGTCTCAAGTCGCTGGAATTATATAATCAGCTTAAGGTTCCAAAATGGGGACCTTCTATCGACGGGCTCAACATAGACAATATTGCAACCTATGTTCGTCCAAAAACTCAGATGAGCGGCAAATGGGAAGATGTTCCGGATGATATCAAGGAAACCTTCGAAAAACTCGGAATCCCTGAAGCAGAACGAAAATCCCTTGCCGGAGTTGGCGCCCAGTACGACTCTGAGTTAGTTTACCATAACGTACAGAATGAAGTTTCGAAACAGGGTGTTGTTTACCTTGGCTTTGAAGAGGCCTTAAAGTCTGAAGAATGGGGTCCAATGGTAAAAGAATACTTTATGACCCTCATTACTCCAAAGGACCACAAGTTTGCAGCCCTTCACGGAGCTGTCTGGTCGGGTGGTTCTTTTGTATACGTTCCAAAGGGAGTTCACCTTTCCTTCCCTCTTCAGTCTTACTTCCGTTTGAACGCCCGCGGAGCCGGACAGTTTGAACACACACTTATCATCGTAGATGAAGGCGCAGACCTCCACTTTATTGAAGGCTGTTCTGCACCAAAATATAACGAAGCAAACCTGCACGCAGGAGCCGTAGAACTCTTTGTAAAAAAAGGTGCCCACTTAAGATATTCAACCATCGAAAACTGGTCTAAGAATATGTACAACCTCAACACAAAACGTGCAAAAGTTGAAGAAGACGGTGCTATTGAATGGGTATCAGGTTCCTTCGGTTCACATGTAAGCTATCTCTATCCGGAAAGCGATCTTGTTGGCCGCAAGGCAAAGGCAGAGTTTACGGGAATCACATTTGCCGGTGCAGGACAGGAATTGGACACCGGTGCAAAAATGGTTCATCTTGCACCAGACACATCGAGCCTCATAAGCACAAAGTCAATTTCTAAAGGCGGTGGTGTATCCATTTACCGTTCAGCAGTTTACATCGATAAAAATGCAGTTGGAAGTAAAACAAGTGTTTCCTGCGAAAGCCTTATGCTCGATTCAGAAAGCCGTTCAGACACAATTCCTGCAATGGTAATAAAAACCGACGAGTGCGATGTAGGACACGAGGCAAAAATAGGCCGCATTTCAAACGATGCAATTTTCTACCTGATGTCCCGTGGTATTCCGGAAGACGAAGCCCGCAGCATGATTGTAAGCGGCTTTGCAAATCCGGTAAGTAAAGAATTGCCACTGGAATATGCAGTTGAGATGAATAATCTTATTAAACTTGAAATGAAGGGTAACTGCTAGAAGTGGATTGCCACGTCGCCCTGCGGGCTACTCGCAATGACGATAGTCGTGCGGGCTACTCGCCAAGACGTCATTATCACGTCGCGGGGAAGCCTCGCAATGACCTTGTTAGCACGCCCTTTGTTTGATGTCATTGCGAGCCCGAAGGGCGCGGCAATCCACCTACACCTTACGCACACCCATAATAAGGCGGTCTTCGCCGTTTTCCTTTGAAAGAACACATCTGGTTGCAACCATAACCGGTTCACCATTTATAAGCAAATGGTGCCGGCTGGTAAACACTCCATCAGTTTCTATATTCTTTAAGATAGTTTCTTTTGTGTGCCGCTGCTTAAATACTTCACGGTCTTCTTCTGCAACAGCCACTTCCGCATTAATCTGAGAATCAGCAAAAAAATCACCTTCATGATTTTTTACTCCAATTGACTGGAATTCAGAAGTTGCCTGAAATTCAATATAGCTGTTATCTTTAGGATTAATTACATAAATACAAAGATAATCACCAGAAAGAGACATAAG
>OCVV011348951.1_pt1 | contig 20095 bp, 19 predicted proteins | sample 1539721 | NCBI WGS metagenome assembly OCVV01 (sample SAMN02144230, study PRJEB22623) | gut metagenome | biome: sheep rumen | host: Ovis aries | place: New Zealand
CGAACCAGGAGACGCGGTCATTCATCGGGACCGTCATTTCCTCGAGCGGGCCGTAGTTTCCGTTGTAGTAGCCAAGTCTTTTCATAATAATTCTCCCATAGACAGATTAAACCGGTCTCGCTTGAGACCGGTTTTTATCATAGCACGGGCGGAAAAAGAATAAAACTGTAAAATGATAAGTGCATGACGGATTTTGTGCTATACTGATAGAAAGGATTCTTGCGGGACGGTTCGCAAGAACCGTCCCCGGAGAATCACATAGGAGGTAGAAAAATGAAAGCACTCTTCATCGGCGGAACGGGAACCATCAGCATGGCCATCGTGCGGCGGCTCGCCGCGGACCCGCTCTGGGAGGTCTGGGTCCTGAACCGCGGGAAACGCCAGGCCGCACTCCCGGAAGGCGTTCACCAGATCGTCGCGGACATCAAGAACGAGGCGGAGACCGTAAAAGCCCTGGGTGACCTGACATTTGACACGGTATGCGAATTCATCGGCTTCACGGTCGAGGACGTGGCGCGGGACTGGAGGATCTTTAGAGGGCGGACGAAGCAGTACATTTTTACGAGCTCGGCGTCGGCCTACAACAAGCCTGCGGCGAACTATGTGATCACCGAGGGCACAGCTCTCGCGAACCCCTACTGGGAGTATTCGAGAAATAAAGCTGCCTGCGAAGCCTTTCTCATGGAAAAATACCAGACGGAGGGGTTCCCGGTCACAATCGTGCGGCCCAGCCACACCTACGATGAGCACCGCATCCCGGTGGGGATCCACGGGAAGAACGGCTCCTGGCAGGTGCTGAAGCGGATGATGGAGGGCAAGCCGATCATCATCCACGGCGACGGCTCCTCGCTCTGGACGCTGACCTTCAACACGGACTTTGCGGTCGGCTACACCGGTCTTATGGGAAATAAACATGCCATCGGCGAGGCCTTCCAGATCACGGGCGACGAGACCCTGACCTGGGATCAGATCTACGGGACAATCGCGGATGCCCTGGGCGTGCCCTTGAAGGCCTGCCACGTCTCCTCGGAGTTCCTCGCGGTAGCGGGGGAGAAGTACGGGTATGATTTCAGAGGGGGGCTCCTGGGCGACAAGGCGGTTTCGGTGGTCTTCGACAATAAGAAGCTCAAGAGTCTTGTGCCGGAGATGACGACGCGCGTGCCCTTCCACCGCGGTGTGCGCATCGCGCTTGACTACATCATGGCTCATCCGGAGGAGTGCCAGAGGGAGGATCCGGAGTTTGACGCCTGGTGCGACCGGGTGATCGCGGCGCAGGAGCAGGCGAAGAGCATGGTGTGACAGCGCGGAGAACTGTCTTTGAGAAACAAAAACCGCCCGCACCTTCGTTCGACGATTGAGACGAAGGTGCGGACGGTTTTTTATTTTATTTCCACATGGCAGGCGCATTTTCCCCGTTTGTCCGGATGATCTCGGCGTAGTGCCGGGCATCGCGGAGGCACTCCTCTGTCTCATCCGCCGGAACATAGGCGTAAGCGGCCATGGCGATGCCGATTTTCGGAGCTTTTTTGCGTGTTCCCGGATCATCCGGACACATTTCCCGTGGGCGAGAAGGAATTTGTTTCCCTCTCATTCCGAGAGCGCGAGTGTGAGCTCGCCAGCTCCTTCCGCACGTATCCGAACGATGCAAGTTGCATCAGAAAGCCTCTCGACCTCGCTTATGACAGGCGCGGAGGACTCGATCGAGGATGGGAGAAAGGGGCAATAGAATGTGCTGACGCCGTTCTCTCTGGCATCATAGCAGAGGGAGAGTGTTTTGCTCTCGGCATCATAATGATAGGAGCGCAGCTCGCCCGCCGTCACCATGGGATAGGCGCGGCTGAGGTCGGCGTAGTTGGGGTCGTTCTCCAGACCAGGCATCCACTGCCAGTAGGTCGAGCTCCAGAGGTACTGCTCCAGGATATCGTTCATGTGGCGAATGAGCTCTCCCGTAAAAGGCTTGGAGGGGAAGGCGCCCCACTCGCCGATAATGGTCGGCAGGCCCAACTCGGTCTGGCTGCGGCGCTTGTCAGCAAAGAGGGATTCCACATTTGCCTTATTGAAGGATTCATAGCGGTCGGAGTCCACCACCGCGTCGTAGCCGTGAGGCGCGTAAATCTGATTGCCATGCTCGTCCAGACGCTCGATCCCAGTGGGGATGGTGCTGCTGGAATAGATGTTGCCGCCGGTGATCAAAGGCTTATCCGACACGCGCGCCACCGCCTTCTGGATGCGGCGGTAGAAGGGCATCAGCGTTTCCTTATCAAAGCCCATCAGCTTTTCGGACACGACGCTCATGTAGAAATCGGCCTGCTCAGCGCTCGTGGCGAGCGGGTTTTGGGGGTCATAGCCGGGAAACTGCGCCGCCGTGCGCATGGCCGCTTCGCCAAAGGCCGCCCGGGCCAGCCCGCCCATGAAAGGCTCGTTCATCGGCTCGTAGCCGATCACATTCTCACAGGAATCGAAATACCCGGCCAGTATTTCCCACATGGCCTCATAGTGATCCTGCAGGCCCACGCCGTCCGCGGCCGGGGCGTTTTCCCAGAAGTTGTCCGCCGCGCGGATGATGGCCTCGCTCTGCAGATAGGCATCGTACCACATGGTGCAGCTTTCCGGATGTGGTGCTCCCTCGTCCAGTGTGGCCCAGAGCGGCGCGCCATCGCCCCACTTGCGCGAGAAGAGATCCTGGTGCATGTCCAGCATGACGTACAGGCCGTTCTGCCGGGCCAGTTCGATCACGTCTTTGACGCGCTGCAGATAGTCATGGTCGTAGACGCCGGGCTGCGGCTCCACGCCGTCCCAGAAGATACCGAGACGGATCAGATTGAAGCCCTGTTCTCGAAAGCGCCGGAACACTCGCTCCGGTGCGGGAAACAGGTAGCCCTGTCCAGGATCCTTGCAAACATAGTTTACACCGTTGAAAAGGATCTGGTTTCCCTCGTGATCCACAAAGCAATCGCCTTTTATCCTGATCATGCTTCATTCCTCCCAGTTTGAATGATTCTGATTCCATACCTGTTTTTCGATTGATCAGATTCTTTGCATTCGTATCGTTTTCAAGCGGATTTCGCCAGCTGTTTGGGAGCACAGACCGAGCTCCCAAACACCCTCCGGCAGAGAAATCGGGGCCTTTCCTTCTCCGTTTTGCAAGGAGAGTGCAGCCGCCGTTTTCCCATTGATGAAGAGGTTCAGCTCCCCGCGCCCCTCGCCGGTGACTGACAGAGAAAGCGTCTCGCCCCTTCCCTGCAGATACCGGAAGCGGGCTACGCCGTTTCTTTTCAGAACCAGTCTGTCCTCGTCCACATAAGCGCCGCCGTACACTTCACAGGCGGCCGTCCGGCATACTGCGTGCTTCCACATCAGGAATGCAGTACTCAAGAGGAAGCAGCGGATTCATGGGCCTCTCTGTGTAAAATACTGTTTTCATGTCACTCTTCCGTCGAGTTCATGGCGCCGATGATGGCCTCGAACAGCGGCTCGATCTGCGGCGCGTAGCTGAGGAGCGCGGTGATGGGCTGATCGATGACGTATTCCAGCATGCGGTTTTCCGCCATCTCCGGTGCATACTGGACAAGCATGCTCTTGCCAAGGGGATGCTCCATCAGGATGCGAAGCGGCATCTCCAGGCTGTAGCGGTCAAGGTGCAGGTTTGTCTCCGTGGCGTACTCCCAGGTGTAGACACCGCTGCCGAGCGTGAGGGTCTCATCCTTCTCCGGAAGAGTGATCTCGGCGGTCGTGTTGGCGGGGACCTCAACCTCTACGCGGATGGTTTTATTTTTGCAGCTCCATTCCACACGGATCGGGCCGTAGACGCTCTCGTAGGAGAGGTTCACCCACTCGATGCCCTTGATAAACCGGGGCTTTACGGAAAATCTTCTGTAGCCGGGTTCCAGGATCTCGAGGCCGGCCAGCTTTGTGTAGAGCCAGTTTCCGATCGAGCCGTAGGCGTAGTGGTTTAAGGAGTTCATATTGGCCGGGTTGAAGCTGCCGTCGGGCATGATGGAGTCCCAGCGCTCCCAGATCGTGGTGGCGCCCATCTTTACCTCGTAGAGCCAGCTCGGATTCTGCTCCTGCAGAAGGAGCTTGCCCGCAAGATCATGCATCCCGTTGTCGGAGAGGGCCAGGCAGGCGTAGGGAGTTCCGATGAACCCGGTGACGAGGTGCGTCTTATGCGCGTCGATATTGGACTTCAGCAGGGAGGCAATCCTTGCGCGGTGTTTTTCCTCCGCGAGGCCGAAGTGCAGGGCCAGCACCATGGCGGTCTGGGTCTCGCACACGAGGCGGCCGGTGGCTGTCACATATTCCGCGCGGAAGGCGGTCAACACCTTCTCCCGCAGAGCACGGTATTTGGCCTCGTCCTCTTTTTTGCCAAGGAGCTTTGCCGTGTCGACCACGATCTGCAGGCTCCAGAGATAGCAGGCGTTGGCGGCGAAGTAGTCCTCCGTCGCGCCTTTGCGCGGTTCGTTCAGGGCGTTGACCTCGGCGTCCAGCCCCAGCCAGTCGCCGTACTGGAAGCCGGTCTGCCAGAGACCGTTTTCCCCGCACTGGGCGGTGATGAAGTCCACCCAGATCTTCATGCTGTCAAACTGATCGCCCAGCACCCGCCTGTCGCCGTAGACCTGATACAGGGTCCAGGGCAGCACGGTCGCGACGTCGCCCCAGAAGGCCGCGCCCGTTTGGCCCACGCCCATAATGTTGGGCACCACCTGGGGCATGCCGATCTCGGGATTCTGCTCGCTTGCGAGGTCGCGGAGCCATTTTTTCATGAAGGGAAGGATGTTCTCGTTGAACGCGGCCGTGGGGCTGTAGGCGGTAGCGTCGCCGGTCCAGCCCAGGCGCTCGCTTCTCTGCGGGCAGTCGGTGGGCACATCCAGATAATTGTCCCGCTGGCTCCACTGAATGTTCTGCTGCAGGCGATTGATGAGCTTATGGGAGCACTCGAAGGAGCCGGACTGCTTGAGATCAGTGGACAGATGACAGGCGGTGAAGACCGCCTCCTGCCCCTCCTCCAAGCCCTCGACCCAGAGATAGCGGAAGCCGTGGAATGTGAAGTGGGGCCGCAGGGTCTGCTTCTCGCCATTGAGCGTATAGGTATCGGTAGCCTTGGCAAAGCTCAGATTTCCGGTGTAGAAGTTTCCGTTTTCGTCCAGGCTCTCGGCGTGGTGCAGCGTGAGGATCTGACCCGGTTTGCCGCTGATCTGTACCTCCGTCCAGCCGGTCAGGTTCTGGCCGAAGTCATAGACCAGCTCGCCTTTGGGGGTAACAAAGGATTGTTGCGCATTCAAGCGCATCAGGCAGCGTACCGGCTCGTTCTCCTGACCGATCAGGCTGTCAAAGCCGTGTTCATAGCGGATCGCCATGCCGAGGGGCTGCTCTTTGGCGGTGGTATCCTGGGTCTCGCCATCGTAGATCTCGGAGAAACGGATCATTCCGGTGGAGACCTGCCAGGTCTCACTGGTGCCGATCACGTCCGTGCTGCCGTCTGCATATTCGACACAGAGCATCGCCAGCAGGGCCGTCCGGTCGCCGTAGTTATTGGGCTGGGGATCAAAGCCCAGCTTGCCGCAGTACCAGCCGCGGCCCAAGGTGAAACACAGCTCGTTGACGCCGTGGGTCAGGGACACAGGATAGGTCTGGTATTGGAGGCGCTTTTTGTAGTTCGTCCAGCCGGGAGCAAAGAAGGTATCGTCCAGCTTCTGCCCGTTCAGCTCGGCCTCATACAGACCCAGGGCCGTGGCGTAGAGGCGGGCACGTTTGACCTCCTTCTCCACGCAGAAGATCTTGGTAAAGACGGGGCTGGAAGCCTCCTCGGCGGGCAGCGGATGGGTGATCCAGTCAGCGTAGCCCTCGAAGGCGTGGCCGTCCAGCAGGCCGGTCTCAAAGCGGCTCTCGGCCCTGGCGGTCTCCACACCGTCGGAGACTTCAACCGTCCAGACATATTCCGTGCAAGCCTTGAGCGCTGCTCCGGTATAACACACAAAGGTGCTCTGCTCGCTCTGCACCTCGCCGCTGTCCCAGACGGTTCCGGTTTCATCCGACACCGTCAGACGATACGATTTCTGCAAAACGTCCTGCCGCTCGCTCTTCAGCTTCCAGCTGAAGGCGGGCTGCTTTTCGTCCAGGCCGAGGGGCGTGGTCTTCTGTTCAACAGTCAGATCATATATAGATAGCATCATAATCTCCTTCTTTATTGGCTCCCCTGCAAAGGGGAGCTGTCAGCGAAGCTGGCTGAGAGGTTTCTTTTCAAAAACGCCCGCAGAGCAAAGCCCTGCGGGCACGGTTTTATGGGGGTATGGATTATTCAGCGGCTGCCTCAGCCTCGTTGCGGGCTTTGATCTGAGCCATCATGTCGGCGTACTTGCCTTCGATATCGAAGCGGCTGACGATGATAAACAGGGCGATCAGCACCACCAGAGGCATGTAGATGGAGAAGCTGTAGATGCCGTAGCGCACGGCGGTGGTGGCAGCAGCTGCGTTGGGATCATAGTGTACAGCGGCCAGGATCCATCCGATGATGGAGCCGCCGAGACCGCCCGCGATCTTGCTGCCAAAGCTGGTGGCGGAGGCGGACATGCCGATGATCTTGTTGCCGTAAATGTAGTCATTGTAGTCCATGGCCATGCTGTTCATGGTGCCGCCCAGGCACATCATGGGGATGGTGGCAAAGCTGGGCAGAAGGCCGGCGGTCAGGGTGACGACGAGGCTCGCGGGGAAGATCACACGGATCGCAGCACCGATGATGCCGATGGCAAAGCCGATGAGCAGGGTCTTGCGAACGCCGAATTTCTTGGTCATGGGGCCAACCACGGCGAAGCCCACAAAGGTGGGGATCAGGCCGACGGCGCCCATGATGCCGATCAGGTTATCGTTGCCCAGGATCCACTTGGCGTAATAGGTGCCGGCCGCGCCGGACACGGCGTAGATGATCTGCACAAAGAGGTTGGCAACGAGGACGATGACCCAGTATTTGTTCTTGAAGAGCTTGCCGATGGCATCCATGAAGGGCAGGCCGTCGTCCGGCTTCTCCTCCATGGCCGCGGTCTCCTTGCTCTTCTTGTAGAGGATGTAGAGGAAGATTGCGCTCAGTACGCCGACGACCACCGCAAACTTGATGTAGGCCGCCTGATCCGCCACACCGTTGGGGCCGAGGGCGTTGGTGATGGGCACCAGAGCGATGGCGATGATCATGCCGATGATATAGCCCATGGCCGCGCGGAAAATGCCCATGGTGTTGCGTTCCTCAATGCTCTTGGTGCGCATGACCATGATGGCACCATAGGGGATGGCAATGGCGGTGGAGACAATGGCGGTGGCAAAGATATTGGTGAGGAACAGATAGGCCGCCAGGCCGAAGCCGCTCAGACCCTTGGGTACGGTGAAGAGCGCCACGATGGCAATGAGGGCCGGGATGGCCATCCGAAGGAACCAGGGGCGGCACTTGCCCTTGGGACTCTTGCCGTTGTCCAGGATCTTGCCCATGATCAGGTCGGTGAAGGCGTCGCAGACCTTTGCCGCCAACAGCACGTTTGCCGCCATCAGGGCGGACACGCCGACCTTGTCTGTGTAGAAGTAGGTGATCGCACTGATCAGACCACTGATGCCGTTGAGGGCGAACTGGCCGCCGCCGTCCGCCAGGTAATCGCCGAAGCGCATGGTCTTCTGGATGCCCATACTGTCAAGTCCGAGAGGTTTCTTAGCCATTTTCGTTCACTCCTTTTTTGTATTCTCCGTTGGAATCTGTAGATAGAATAGCAAAGAAAATCCGGGAAATATATTGTTTTTGTGTTTCATTTATCAAATTTGTGATATTATTAGAAAAACATGGAACCGAGGAGATGAAAATGGAACGGATAAAAGAAATCTGCGCACGTTTTTATACCGCGATGCCAATTCCTTTGGCACTTGTAAAGCCAAACGGAACCTATGTTCAAAGCTGGCCGGAAGGCTTTCTCGGGATCGTCCGGCCGGAATTTGCCTCTCTGGTGCTGGAGGATTTCAAGCTTCAGAAAAGGGATGCTTTGCACCCCTTGATCAGCTATGTCGACAATGGCTTCTTTGTCGGTGTGATCCAACCGGAGCCGGAGCTGTTTATCATTGTAGGCCTGGTCAGCCCCTTCCGTCACAGCCAGAAGGAACTCGTGGAATTTGGCGGCGCAGCGATCCTTCCGGATCACCTGCAGATCTTTGTAACGATGCTGATGAGCACCCCTGTTGTCACATTACCTCAGCTTAAATCGTATATGTGCCTACTGACACAGGCGGTCACACAAGAGCTGCTCACGGAAGACGATATTCTTTTCATCGACAGCGTCAGTCAGATCCCGTACAGCGCAGAAAAGCTCAGTCATGCCCGCTTTCGCCAGCGAGAGTCCGCCAATCCGCACGCTGCAACCAATTATGAAAACGGTGTTTGCGACGCGATCACTTTGGGGCGCACGGATCTGCTGATCCCGCGCATAACAGCCGCTCCCGGCGGAAGTGTCGGTATGATGTCGCCTGACGCCATGCGCCAGCGACGCTATTCCTTCATCAGCTTTGCCACCCTCATTACCCGAGCCGCTATCCGTGGAGGGCTCCCGGAGGAAACAGCGTTTTTGCTCAGCGATCTCTACTGTCAGCGCATGGACAGCCTGACAAGTCCAGCCGCCATGGATCAGCTTGTCCTGGGCATGGCGATGGATTTTTGCGAGAAAGTCGCGGAAAGCCGCCTGCCCCAGCAGGTATCTCCGGTGGTGCAGAAGGCTCTGAGTTATATCACCGTGCATCTGCACGAGCCCTTCGGCATGGAAGAACTTTCCCAATACTGTAATCTCTGCCGCAGAAGTCTCACGATCCGCTTCCAAAAGGAGGTCGGGATGACCGTGGGGGAGTATGTACAGAGGGAGAAGATGGAGGAGGCAGTGTTCCTCCTGCGCCACACCGCGACAAGTCTGCCGGAGATTGCGGCCTATCTTAACTATTCGTCCCAGAGCTATTTTACGCAGCAGTTTAAAAAATATACCGGCGAGACCCCGGAGCGGTACCGCAGGAGCCGGGTGGGGCGCTGATTTTTGAGAGAATTCTGCCGCAAAATGCGGATGAGTTCTCATTTTCAGCGGAAAATGCGGTATACTGGTAAGCATAAACCTGAAGGAGGTATTCGCATATGCTCGACACAGTAAAACTCAAATGGACAAGAGAACCCGAAAACTACAGCATCCGCCCCGACCGGATCGAAATCACGACGGAGCCGCACACGGACCTGTGGCAGCGGACGTATTATCATTTTCGAAATGACAACGCGCCTGTGCTGCAGATGGAGACGGAGGAGAAGTTCTTCTCGTTTGTCGTGAAGACCGACTTTGGCGGGAGCCATCACCGGTTTGACCAGTGCGGGATCGTGATGTACTTAGACTCCGAGAACTGGCTGAAGGGGTCCGTCGAATATGAAAATGAAACCTTCCAGCACCTCGGCTCCGTCGCCACGAATCACGGGTACTCGGACTGGGCGACGACGGCGATCCCGGCGGACGTCAAGGTCATGTGGTACCGGTTCAGCCGGCGCGAGGATGACTACTGCATTGAGTGTTCGACGGACGGGGAGCATTTTTCCCAGATGCGGGTCTGCCATATGTGGGAGGGCGGCGGAAAGATCCGGTTCGGGATCTATGCCTGCAGTCCGGAGGAGTCGAGCTTTACGGCGGTGTTCAGTGACATGGAGATCACGGAGTGCGCGTGGAAGGCGCATGAGGGGCAGCAGCCGGATTGAACCGTCCCGCAAGAACTGGAGAATCTGACGAAAATCCCTCAAAAAATAGAAGGAACACTGTGACACCTGCATAAAATGTGGTATAATAAACAGGTATCGTCGGCTCTTCGCATGCCGGCACGTCAATTGTTCCAATGAAAGGGGGAATATAACCATGCAGGAATTTTTCAGAAGCGCAGTGGATCTCTGCACAAATGCAGGCGGGAAGATCGTCCTCGCAATCGTCGTCTTTATCGTCGGCCGGATCCTGATCGGTAAGATCATGGGGATCGTCGGCAAGATCAAGGGGCTCTCCCGGATCGATCCGACGGCAGCATCCTTCTTCAGAAACGCGATCCGCATCGGACTCTATGTGATCCTGGTTGTCACGATTATCAGCATCCTCGGCGTGCCGATGGCCTCCGTTGTGGCGGTGATCGCCTCCTGCGGCGTCGCAGTCGGCCTGGCTCTGCAGGGCGCCCTGAGCAATCTGGCAGGCGGCATCATGCTTCTTATTTTCAGACCGTTCGCGGTCGGCGACTACATCGTCGGTGCGGGTGAGGAAGGCGTGGTCAAGGAGATCGGCCTCTTCTACACGGTGCTCACGACCACTGACAACAAGAGGGTGACCATCCCGAACAGCGGTCTGACCGGCGGAAACGTGACGGACGTCACAGCCGAGGCAACGAGACGCGTCGACCTGACCTTCAATGTCGCCGGCTCCGTGCCGATCACCGAAGCCCAGAACGTCATGCTGGGCGTCATGCAGGCCAACGAGAAGGTTCTGAATGACCCGGCTCCGTTCGCCTCCCCGCTGTGCGGCGTTCCCGGCGGTCTGACCTACACGGTCCGCGCGTGGTGCGCGACGGCTGACTACTGGGATGTCTACTTCGCCCTGATGAAGGATATCCCGACGGCGCTCGGCGAGAACAACATCGGAGGACCGTCTTCTCCGGTGTCGGTCAGCAAGTAAGAGGGTTGCATTTTAAAAATGAAGACCTGTCCGAGGGGAGTTCGGGCAGGTCTTTTTGATTACTGCGAAGAAATCAGGTCACAGCAAAAAAATTGTACAGTTTCATCGTTCGGATGTCCTCCTTCGAGATCTTCAGGCTCTCGCGGAGGGCGTCATCTTCTTTCAGAGGCTTTTTGGAGAAGAGCATTTTCAGGGCAACCGGCATCAGCGGGCGGGAGGAGATTCCGTTCCAGAGGCCCCACTTTGTATCGGAGTCCATGAAAGGAGCCAGAATCTGCACGCTGCCGTGTTCCATCGGATTTGTCTGGTGAACAACTTCGATGATGGAGAGCGCGTCAAAATGCTTGATGTAGCCGGTATAGGTGTTCTCACATTGCTGATAGCGGTCGTAATCTTTGAAATTCATATACATGATCAGCTTGTACTGGTTGACGTCCGTGGGGGAGAGGATGTCGCAGACACTCCGGTTGATATTGCGGATCCGCCCGTCATAGTAGTAGGCATAAAAACGGTGTAGCCTCCGGAAAAAGGCAGGGTCCACCTCGTGTTCTTCCGCTGCGAGGACTTCGTGCTTGAGGAGAAGCTGGTCAACGTGAACATGAAGCACTTTTGCGATCTCATAGAGTGTTTCGATGTCTATGACGATATCGCCTTTTTCATATTTGGAGATGGTCGCCTTGCTTTTGTAGACGGCGGCGGCCAGCTCTTCCAGTGTCATGCCCCGGTTTGCCCGGAAATAACGGATCCTCTTGCCGGTTTCCACGCTGATCTCTGACATTTGCGATCCTCCTGAGTGAACAACTGATAATCTTTCCAAAATGTACCATGAAATGCAGACCATGTCAATTTGGGGTTTCAGGGGATGAGAAATGCAGCCGTCGTCAGAATTGATTATTTGATGACACGGCGGAGGTTTTACGAAGAGCAGCTGATTTTGGCAGCTTTTTTGATCGATTTTTCTCCCTGAAATAGATTTTCAGACAACGGAGTTTCGCGGGACGAAACAAGTGGCTTTTTGACTTGTCGGTTCAATTTTCCTATAATGCAGTCAATGGAACTGAGCTGCGCAGCCGGATCTGAAAATGAAAATCTATCAGCGATACAAGCTAACGGAGGGAATTCATGAGTAAAGCAAATGTCAAAAAGATCGGGCTGTGGAACATCGTAGGCCTGGGTGTCGGCGGAGCGGTCGGTTCGGGAATCTTCGTCACCCTTGGTTCCGCAATCGAAAAAACGGGGCGGTCGATCCTGCCCATCACTGTTATCTGTGTCTTCTACATGCTGCTTGCCTATTGGTACAACCTCGGCATGTCCGGCATCTTCGTGATTGACGGCGGCGATTACAGCATGAAAGGTATGCTGCTTCCTCCGATTCTCACGGGTTACGGCGGATGGACAAATGTTATCTGGGCATTCGGTTTTACCGGCTATTCGCTGGCACTGACCAGTTATCTGGGTAATCTTTTCCCGGTGGTGGCTGATCACAGCAAGCTGGTCAGCTCGATTGTCCTGACGCTGTTTTTCCTGCTCTCCATGAAGGGCAATCGAATCGTAACCTTATTCCAGAATGTCGCTACGGCGCTCCTGGTGGTTGCTCTGGTTCTCTTCGTTGTTATCGGCATTCCGAATGTCAATGCGGCGGATTTCTTCAATGCAGCTCATGACGGCGGATTCTTCCACGGCGGCTTCGGCGGCATGATCAGCGCGATCGCGATCATGGGCTGGGCCTGCCAGGGAACGACGATGGGACCGGTCGGCGTTGTCCCGATCACAAAGAACCCGAAGCGCACGATTCCGATGGGCATTCTGGTCACCTGCGTGGTTGTCTCCGTTGTGTACGGTCTGATGTCCTACGTTGCTTCCGGAGTACTTCCGTATGAGCAGATCGCCGGCCAGAACCTGAGTGTTACGGCGGCAGCCATCATGCCGCAAGGGCTTTTTGCATTCTTCGTCATCGGAGGCGGCATCTGTGCGATTATTTCCTCCTTCCTGGCGGTGCTCGCCATGATCCGCGAGCCGCTCTCTCACATGGCGGATGACGGCTGGTTCCCGGCGGTGTTCCGCACCAAGAGCAAGGACGGATATCCCTACTTCTGCTTCCTGCTGACCTACATCGTCGCGCTTGTGCCGATCCTGACCGGAATGAGTGTGGGCAATGCCATCAGTATGCTCATGATCCCCACAATGCTGATCAATGTTTATCTGAACGCTGCCTGCATGATCATCCCGAAAAAGTATCCGGAACAGTTCGCGAAGCGCTCCATCAAGATGCCGGTATGGCTGTTTAATGCATGCAGCATTCTGGGCGGATTCTGTGCGGCGGTGGTCGCCATCACGCTGTTCAAGGATCTTACGGTGCAGGATGCGATCGTTGCGGCCGGCGTCATCATCATCCCGCTGATCTTCTCCGCAATTGCGCTTAAGACCGGCTCCGTCAGTGCGAAAGATCTGGACGCTAAGCGCCAGGAAATCATAGATGCCGCTCTTGAAGCGGATAAATAATCAGAACAGTCAAGGACAAAGGAGGTACAACATGTATAATTTTGATGAAATCATTGATCGCACCCACACAAACGCTCTGAATACAGATGGTTTCCGCGGTTATATATTCCATGCGGGCCCGGAAAAAGTTTTCCCCTACGCGGATGACGAATTTGTCCGTATGTGGGTAGCGGACATGGAGTTCGCTGTCGCACCGGAAATCTGCGATGCACTCAAGGCGCGCATCGACCGCCGCATCTTCGGCTACACCGGCGTCTATGATGACGAGTATTATCAGTCGTTCAACAAGTGGTGCGTCGACCACTACGACTGGACGGTTCCGAAGGAAGAGCTGACGTTCTCGCCCGGCATCATTCCGGCTCTGTTCCAGCTCGTCGAGACACTCTGCGCAAAGGATGAGAAGGTGATCATCAATACACCGTCCTACGGATATTTTGCGCACGCTGCGGAATACAACCATGTAGAATTCATGATGTCTCCGCTGAAGCGGGATGAGAAGGGGCATTTCACACTGGATCTTGAGAATTTTGAAAAATGCGCTGCCGATCCGAAGGCCAAGCTTGTCATTTTCTGCAACCCGCACAACCCGACCGGCCGCATGTGGACGGAGGAAGAGCTCTCCGGCGTTGCTAAGATCGTGGAGAAATACAATCTCTGGATCATCTCCGACGAGATCCACTGTGACCTGATCCGCGCCGGCAAGAAGCATATCCCGATGGCGAAAGTGATGACGGATTATCCGAAGCTGATCACCTGCATGTCCGCCAGCAAAACCTTTAATATGGCCGGCCTGCAGTTCTCGAACATCATCATTCGGGACCCGGCGACCAGAGCGGAGTTTATCGCTGCGGACAAGATCGGCGGTTTTGTGAACCCGCTGTCCCTCGCCGGTCAGAAGGCCGCTTACGATGTGGGCGGAGCCTGGCACGAGGAGATGAAGGCGTACCTGGACGAGAACTTCCGGTTCCTGAAGCAGTTCCTGGACGAAAATCTGCCGAAGGCCGTGATGGAGATTCCGGAGGCAACATATCTCGCATGGGTTGATCTGTCCGCATACTTTGATAAGGACGACGACCTTCCTTCGTTCTTTGCCTACAAGGCGGGGGTCCTGCTGGAAGGCGGCGATTCGCTTTTCGTCGGCAATGCAAACCGCTTTATCCGCTTGAATCTTGCAATGCCGCGCTCTATAATCAAGACAGGTCTTGAGCGCATGAGAGACGCCATTACGGCAAAAAACGCCTGAAAGGAAGGATATTGTTATGAAGATGATAGAGACGAAAAATGCCCCTGCCGCGATCGGTCCGTATTCACAGGGATTTGAAGTGAACGGTATCGTTTACACTTCCGGCCAGATTCCGGTGGACCCGGAGACCGGCGCGGTTCCGGAAGGAATCGCTGCGCAGGCCGAACAGAGCTGCAAAAATGTCGGCGAAATCCTCAAAGCCGGCGGAACCACCTTTGAGAAGGTCTTTAAGACGACCTGCTTCCTTGCGGATATGGGTGATTTTGCAGCTTTCAATGAGGTGTACGCCCGGTTTTTCAAAGGCCGGCCGGCCCGCAGCTGCGTCGCGGTCCGCACTTTGCCGAAGGGTGTGCTCTGCGAGATCGAAGCAGTCGCTGAGAAATAAATCTGTAAAATGAACCCCCAAAAAGAGAGGAACCGTACGCAGCCGTGCGGGTCCTCTCTTTTTTGCGCGGCGGCAGTGTGGTATAATTAAAGTCCGGGCGGAGATGTGCAGAGATGCTCTCGATGACAAGAACGAGGCGATCGTGATGCCGGGAGCCCTTTGTCGGAGAATTCAGTCAAATAAATAAGGAGGATGCTCACATGATAAAAACGTATTGCTATGATGATTATCTGGAAATGTCTGATGCGCTGCCGTTCGAGGACGCGGACAGGATCTGCAAAATGCTGCTGGACAATGCGAACACGGAGGACGAGGATTTTGCCGAGCTGTGGGAGGATTTCATGAAGGTTGCGGTTAAATACGCAAATGTACGCGGCAACTGGAAACTTTTTCCGCGCGGCTCCAGAAAACACACGGATGATGAGCGCACAGCCTGCCATGATGCAGTCATCAGCCACCTGAACGGTATCACAAGGTACATGGAAATGCAGGACTGGGACACCAAATGGCGGGACGAACTCGGCAGGGACGAGCGGCTGCACAGGAAGAGACTGGGAGATTTTGCCTGCTTCATGGCTTATGTGTACAGTGTGATTGCAAGGTGAGAGCCAGCTCCGGATCCTCCGCGGAGCGGATGCATGTGTCGTAACGGGAAGCCACGCGCAGGCTCTCATCGATCGCCACGCTGAAGCCCCGGAGGGCGTCGAAGGGCGCAAAGATCTTGGCACGCCTCCCGTGGTCCATCTCGGGATGGCGGATGCGGAAGCGGTCGGTGCGGGCGTGCTTCGGCCGCCCGGCCAGGAAAGCGTTCTTGTATTTGAAGTCAGAGGGCATGGCCATGTAGCCGATTGTATTCATATAAGACTCCTGAAGGGGGACGGTTCTCAGAATTCCTGCGGGGACGGTTCTTGAGGATTGCGCAGCAATCCTCTGAGAACCGTCCCGCTTTTTATGCCTTATGGCCCCCGATCTGCAGGTTCCGCTCCAGCGTGGTGGCGCCCTTAAGAAGGTCCTTGCCGGTGAAGATGGCGTTCGGACCGTATCTTCGGCGCACCGTAAGCATGGCGCGCTGGATGCTCTTCTCGCGTTCGAGCGCGTCGTAGTCGGTGAATAAATTTAACTGGTAAATGCCGTCGTCGGCGGATGTCATATTGGCGCAGATGCCGAGGCGGCGGAAGAGGAGCATGCGGCCGACCTTCGCGTCGAACTGGGCCAGGACGGCGGATGTGACCGTCTTTGCGCTGTTGGTGCGCTCGGGGAGGCGCACAGTCCCGCTTGAGTGGACAGGGTGCAGGCGGCCGTAGAAGTCGATGGTGAGCGGACCGTCGTAGGAGGGGCAGGCCTCGAGGGACTTGTAATCGTAGCTGACCCACCAGGTGAAGGCGGGGCTTACGAGATTCTTCATGAACATATCCGCGCACAGGCCCTCGATCATCTCGGAGAAGACGATCCGGGCCTCGCCGTAGCGGTAGGGACGGGGCAGCACCTGGCCGTTTGAGAGGCTGTGGCTGTCCGTGCGGTAGCTCTTGATGTCCCGCATCGTGACCGGCTCGATCCCCCAGGCGTGGTCGATGAGAATCTCGGCGTCGATCCCGAAGGTCTTGTAGAACCACTCCTCGTCATAGAGGCTGCGGTCGGCGACCTCACCCATCGTGAACATGAAGCCGCGGGCCAGCCGGCGGGCTTTCCCGGGGCCGATCTGCCAGAAATCGGTGAGAGGGCGGTGGTCCCAGAGCAGATACTTGTAGCTGTCTTCATTTAACTCCGCGATGCGGACGCCGTCCTTATCGGCAGGGGACTTCTTGGCGACGATGTCCATGGCGACCTTGGCGAGGTACAGGTTGGTGCCGATCCCGCAGGTCGCGGTGACGCCGGTCTCCGCAAGGACCGCCCGGATCATGCGCATGGCCATGACGTGAGCGGGGTGTTTATGCTCAAGGCGGGCCTCCTCCTCATAGAAATGCAGGTAGGGCGTGCAGTCGATGAAGCTCTCATCGATCGAGTAGACGTGGATGTCCTCGGGGGCGGCGTAATTCAGGTAGACGGAGTTGATCCGGGCGGCGATCCGGATGTACTCCGCCATCCGGGGAACCGCGGTGATGTAGTCGACCTTGCAGCGGTGAGCTGCCTCGTAGCGGGCGATGGCCTGTTTGGCTTCGAAGAGCCGGGGGCGGCCCGGAACGCCTTTTGCTTTGAGGGAGGGAGAGACGGCGAGGCAGATCGTCTGGTCCGAGCGGGTCGGATCGGCGACGAGAAGGTCGGTTTTGAGCGGGTCGAGACCCCGGGCGACGCATTCCACGGAGGCGTAGAAGCTCTTCATATCGATGGCGATGTAAATGTGCTCCATGGAGACCTCCGCGGGAACTGCATACGACAAAGGGAAAATCAGAGGGAGCCGGCGCTGTCCGCGATCCGGCCCAGAAAAGTGCGGTCGGGGCTGAGCGGGAGGTCGTTTAAGGGGAGCCCCGCTTTTTTCATTTCCGCAAGCTTGATCGCAAGGAGATTCACGTTGACGCCGAGCGCCCTGGCTGCAGCGACGATGTCCTGGCCGGAGCGGAGCAGTTCGAGAAGCGTGTCGTCATCGACGAGGAGATTGGCCGCGAAGAGGTTGGCCTCGTACTCGGTCTCGTCGGTGATGTTGAAGAGCTCCATCTCGACGAAGCGGCGGCTTCGTCCGTGCTCGTCCCTGCCCAGCCGGTCTTTGTGCAGGAGCACATGGCCGAGCTCGTGGGCGCAGGTCATGCGCTGCATCTCCGGACTCAGGTTCTGATTGATGAAAATGAAGTAATTGTTCAGTATATTCGCGCAGAACCCCTTCTGCACTTTCGTGTCGAGGAAACGGACGGAGAAGCCCAGAAGGTCCGCGAGCACGAAGGGGTCGCGGGTGCGGTGCTTTTCGACCAGCTTCTTCGGGAGGGTGAACAGTCTGTCGTTCATGCGGAACCCTCCGTCAGTCGGCCTGCCCGGCGTCGTCTTCCCGGTACTGCTTTGCCGCATACTTGCGGTTGTTCTTCTTGGCCTCCCAGTAGGCCTCCTGCATGGCCTGCATGATCGCGTCCATGTCCTCCTCGGCCATCTCGCCGCCGGCCCACATCGCGGAGAGGTCGGCAACCATGTCCCAGGCCTGTTCGGCGCCGCGGCTGCCGTAGCGCTCGTTCGCGCGGAGGACGAAGGAGGCGTTCTCGTCGAGAAGGGCGGCCTCGTCCACGCCGAGGACCTCGGCGAGCTTTGTGTAGGTGCCGCGCTTTTTGGGGAGCCGGCTGCCGAGCTCATAGTTCTGGATCGTGCGGAGGGAGATCCCGGCCGCCTTTGCGAGGTCGCTCTGGGAGAGACGGCGGGCGGTGCGGGCATTTTTTAATTTTTCAGCGAAGTTCATGAGAAATCCTTTCATAATTCGTAAAATACGCAACTTATGAGTTTATAATAGCGTGTGATGCGCAGGATGTCAAGAGATAAAAAGAAAAAGTTTCGTAATATACGAAAGTTTCACAGGCGTTTTTAAAGGGAAGCGTACCGCGCGTAAAGTGACGCAGGGACGGTTCCTGCGCAAAAAAGCGGTTCTCAAAACCGAGAACCGCTTTTTTAAAGCGCCGAAACCGTCCCCTCTGCTCGTCAGCAGGAGAAGGACGTGAATTTTCGGAAAAATTTTCCCTCACGTCGTCTCGCGCTCCGTGAGGGAGGCGTTGAAGACGATGTGCTGGAGAGGTGGCCGCCTGCCCTTCGCCTCGATCCGGTCGAGGAGGAGGCGGAGCGCCGCACGGCCCATCTCCGGGGAGGGCATCGCCATGGAGGTCATCGCGGTCTCGAGCATCGGGCCCAGGGAGAACCCGGTGAGGGAGATGATCTTCACCTGATCCGGGCAGGCGATGCCGGCCTCTTTAAGCGCGCGCATGGCGCCGAGCCCCTGGAGGTCGGTCTCCGCGAGGACCGCGTCAAGCTCCGGATCCTTCTCAAGGAGCGCCTTCGTCCCGTCGAGCCCGCTGTTAAACCCGGGGATGCTGAAGGCATCCGTGCCGATGATGAGTTCCGGGAGGTGCAGCTCGCGCGTGACCTTGCGGTAGCCGCGGAGGCGCTCCTCGAAGGGCTTTACATGTTCATTGCCGTGCAGGATCCCGATGCGGCGGCAGCCCTTCTTATATAGGAAGCGGACCGCCTCCTTCGCGGAGTCGTAGTAGTTGGATATGACGCTGGAAATGCTCTCGTCCTGCTTCCGGATCAGCTGGACGACCGCGCAGTCGTTGGTGTCGATGTCGCGCAGCAGCCGGTTGTTCTGACCGGTTCCCGCGATGATGATGCCGTCCGCGATCCCGCGGAGCTCGTTCAGGCATTTCGCCTCGAGGTCCGCGTCCGCCCTGGTGTTGATGAGCAGGGTCTGGTAACCGTACTTTCTGGCCTCGCGCTGGATCTCCACGGACAGGTCGGAAAATATATTGAGCCGGATCGTCGGGGCGATGAAGGCGATGATGTTGCGCCGGCCCATTTTGAGACTCTTCGCGATCAGGTTGGGCTTGTAGCCGAGCTCCTTGACGGCCGCCATGATCCGGGCCCGGGTCTCCGGATGCACCGGGGCAGAGTTGTTGAGTGCGCGGGAAACGGTGCTGATATCGCAGTGTGCGAGCCTGGCTACGTCTTTTAAGGTTGCCATGTTTCGCTCCTTTCAAAGGTTTTCATTTCTTGATACAATTCTATGCAAAAGTTTGCATAAAATCAAGAGAAAAATACAACTTTCGGAAAGGTTTTGGGAGGTTCTGCACATCTATTGACTTGAAAAGTAAGGCATGTTATAACTGAACCGACAAAGCAAACGATTGCAGAAGCAATCAGAAAAACAAGTCATCAAACGAAAGAAAAGGAGAAAAAATCATGGCAAAAGTTAAGAATTTCAAGACGATCTTCCCGGCAGTTTCCGTTCCGCTGAACGACGATTACAGCATCAACGAAGAGGAGTTCCGTGTATATCTCCGCTGGATCAAGAGCTTCTACGACCAGGGCATCCAGGGCCTCGTCTGCAACGGCCACACCGGTGAGATCACGGGCCTGACAAGAGCCGAGAGAAAGCGCGTCACAGAGATCTGCGTTGAGGAGTGCGGCGATATCATGACCATCATCTCCGGCGTCAACTGCGAGAACACGCAGGAGTCCATCGAGATGGCAGCCGAGGCCAAAGAGGCCGGCGCTGACGGCATCCTCCTTATGCCGCCCCACATGTGGCTCCGCTTCGGCATGAACCCGAACGCTCCGTTCCAGTACGTCAAGGACGTCGCTGAG
>OCVV012864554.1_pt1 | contig 20095 bp, 19 predicted proteins | sample 1539721 | NCBI WGS metagenome assembly OCVV01 (sample SAMN02144230, study PRJEB22623) | gut metagenome | biome: sheep rumen | host: Ovis aries | place: New Zealand
TTTCCGCAAGCCGAAACTCTTCTTGGCAGGCTGCATTTCCTTTGGCATGGGAACACTCCTCACCCTCGGGCTTCTCGGGTTCCTCACCGATATGTTTGAATTCGGGAAGATAAGCATCTACAACGTGATTGTTATCCCGATGGCGCTCGGTATCGGAATCGACTCCACGATTCACATGATTACCTCGTGGATGAGCGACAAGGACCTGACGCTCCGCCAGCTGATAGACACCACCGGCCGCAACGTGATGGCAAGTTCCACCACCACCATCGCGGGCTTTGTCGGGTTCCTGTTCACGACTCACCGCGGCCTCAAGGGTATCGGCGACCTGGCCTGCATCAGCATTGCCATGTTCCTGATTACAAGCATCATCTTTACGATGTACCTGTGCGGTTCTTGGCTGAAAAAGAAATAATTTAGGAAACTTAAGAGGTAACAGATAGTCTGTGGCGTTTACTCACGTCCGGCGTGCATTTTCTTTTTGCACTCGTACATGGAGGCGTCGGCGCTGTGGAGCATCTCGTCCATGTCCTTATAGACCTCGCCGGAATAGGCGATACCGTAGGCAAAGGAGACCTTCTGGTCTACGATGGTGATGTCGCCCACCGCTTTTTGCATGCGTTCTGCACAAATTAAAGCACCCGCCTTGTCGGTATCGGGGCAGAGCACCATGAATTCGTCGCCGCCCATGCGGAACAGCACATCGGATTCGCGAAGCAGGTCCTTGCAGGCCTTGACCACGGCGCGGAGCAACAGGTCTCCGGCCTGGTGACCGAACTTGTCATTCACCGTTTTGAGACCGTTCAGATCAAAATAAACCATGGAGAAGTGCGTCCCATAACGCTTGCTGCGGGAGAACCATTCGCGCAGGGTGTAAATGGCGTGCCTGCGGTTGTAACTCTGGGTCAGGTCATCGGTGAGGGAAATGTCGCGCAGGTACTTGAGGGTGCGGCAAAGCCGGATATGCACGTTGATACGGGCAAGCAAAATCTCGGTAGGCGAATGCTTGCACACAAAGTCGGAAGCTCCAGCATGGAATCCCTTGGTAATGCTGTCGGAATCTTCCCTGCTGGTGAGGAATATGATAGGCAAATCATCCAGGGCGTGCTTTTCGCGAATGCGCAAGCACACCTCGTAGCCGTTTAGGCTAGGCATGTTAATGTCCAGGAGTACCAGGTCGAAGGTTCCCTTTTCCAACAGGGCAAGGGCTTCTTCGCCAGAGGTAGCGGCCACCACCTTGTAACCCACCTGGGTCAAAAGTTCTCCGTTCTTTTCCAGGATTTCGGTGCTGTCGTCTACGATGAGAATCTTTTCTTCTTTCATGTACTCCCCCTATAAAAATTCCAAGGTTGGAGCCTTTTCGATTAGGCCAAGCTTTGCCGCATATCCAAAAAAACACTCCAAGGATTTTTTTCTTTCGTCTGTAAAATGATAATCTATAATTTTATAATAATCAAGTAGCGACTTCTTGTCCAGATTCACGGGAAATCTTGAAATCCAGCGGTCCAGAGCGGCAGCAGGGTCGGCACGAAAAGACTCCACGCTTTTTTCCGTTTCTTGTAAATATTGTTCCAGGACCGGCCGAAGCTCCGGCTTTAAAGCCGACTTCTCGATAATCCACGCCCCAAACACAAAAGGCATGCCCTGCCAGTCCTGCCACAATGTTCCCAAATCGTAACTGAAGGGGAACCGACGGCGTTCCGCTTCTTCCAAGGCCAAGTCCCCTATAAGGAGGCAGGCGTCGTCGGTGGCCTCGGCAGCAAGGCCGCCGGTATATTCGGCATGCACCCGGAAACGTTCCGAAAGCAGAATTTTCAGCAGGGCCACAGAGGTCTGGCTCTGGGAGGTAAGCCGCACCGTCTTGCCGTCAAGGTCCTCGATGGGGAACCTTGAAAAGAGCTTTACGGAACGGACCTCGAAGGAGCAAGAGGTACAAAGCCTGGGCGACAAGACAAAGGCGCCCGGTTTCTGAGCAAAGGTAATCGAAGAGGCCGGGGACAAGTGAATCGCGCCCTCCCGGAGTCCCCTGCTGTGCACGCTGGGCGGACCGTCTACAAAATGCACGCGGGGGAATTCCTGCTCACGACCCAAAAAGCCGTGAAAGAACGGCGCACAGACCAAAAAAGGAATTCGACCCACCAATAAATCCATGGAAAAAAAATTAACTTTTGGCGGTGGCATTTTGTAGGCCGCAAAACAATTAACCGAAAAATAAAAGATATTGGCTAAGGAATAATGGCTGTATTTCACGTGAAAAAGACGTCCCTGGGCGAAGACAAGACCAGTCTCGTGTTCAAGGGCAAGATTATCGAAGGGCCCATCAGCAAGGGCATGACCATGGAAATCCCCGTGACGGGCGAAGCCGTGATCAAGATGAAGATTTACGATGTGGTCCAGTTCGACAAGCAGAAGGACGAAGACAAGAAGGTGGGACTGGTGGTTGACTTTTACAACCTGCCCGACGACCTGGAAGTGGTCCAGGACCTGAACATCGCCGACGAAGACCTGAACATCGTCAACGAATAACTTTACGCCGTCAATTCCGGCGGCATAACCAACAGAGCAAGAGATGAAAAAAGAAAGGCTACGGGGAGTGAATTTGGGTGGCTGGTTCAGTCAGGTTGACTGTATCGAAGAAAAGGACCCTGTAGGTTTTCCGGGGCTCGTGCCCCACATCAAGACTTTCCTCGGGGTGGAAGACTTCAAGCGCATCCGCGAGGCGGGGTTCAACCACGTGCGCCTGCCCGTGGACTACTTCAACCTTTTCAAGACCGACGACGCCAGCAAGCCAAGCGAAGAAGTGTTCGGCCTTCTGGACAAGGCCCTCAAAGAAATCCAGGCCGCAGACCTGGACGTGATTTTAGACCTGCACAAGTGCCCCGGTCATGACTTTCACCTGGGTTGCTCTACGGAACAGGCCTTCTTTGCAGACCCAGCCGCTCGTAAAAAGACCTGCGACATCTGGGCCTACATGGCCGAACGCTACAGCGGCGAGTCCCGCGTGATGATGGAACTTTTGAACGAACCCGCCGGAAGCGATTCCAAGGTATGGGACAAGGTGAAGGACGAAATCTTCTGGGCTATCCGCAAGCACGCTCCCAAGAACACCATCGTGGTGGGCAGCAACAAGTGGAACAGCGCCAAGGAATTCGAGTTCCTGACTCCCATGGACGACGACAACGCCATTTACAGTTTCCACACCTACACTCCGGTGACATTCACCCACCAGGGTGCCGCCTGGATCCAGGACCCGTTCTTCCACATTGAACGCCCCTGGCCCGGTGACTATGCCGCTCCCGAAGCAGACGCCACCACGCGCCTGAACGTGGAATACGGCAAGTGGGACAAGGCCCGCCTGCAGGCGAGCATCCAGAACGCTCTGGATTTCCGCGCCAAGTACGACCTGCCGGTAAGTTGCAACGAGTTCGGCGTGTACGTGCAGGTACCCCGTCAATACCAGCTGGCCTGGATGCGGGACTTCCTCGACATTCTGCGTGAAGCCGACGTGGGCTTTAGCTACTGGAATTACAAGAACCTTGACTTTGGCCTGGTATCGAAAGGCGAGTCACTGCACAATAGCCTTGCGCGGTACAACAACCCGGAACGCCTGGACAAGGAACTGATGGAGATGCTTGCCCGCGGGTAATTGAACTCACGGGAAGGGCGAAAATGGACTGGATTGCAAGTAAAAAATGTTCGGCGGCCGATGCCGCAGCAATGATTGAAGACGGCGATATCCTGGGCATTTCGGGTTTTACGCTTGCCGGGTACCCCAAGGCGGTACCAAGCGCGCTGGCTGCCCGGGCCGAAAAGCTACACGGTGAAGGCAAGCCCTTCAAGGTTTCCCTTTTCTCGGGAGCTTCTACCGGCGACAGCTGCGATGGTGCGCTGGCGCGGGCAAACGCCATCGACTTACGCATGCCTTACCAGAGCAATCCAAGCCTTCGCAAAGCCATCAACGACGGTTCTATCCGTTACATAGACGCACACCTGGGCAAGATGGGTTACCTGGTCCGCACGGGAGCCGTGCCGACTCCGAAAATTGCCGTCATCGAGGTTAGCGCCATTTTGCCCGATGGCCGTGTGTGCCTTTCTACCTCCGGCGGAAATTCCGTCTGCTATCTGGAACGCTCCGAAAAGATTATCCTGGAGTTGAACACCCGCCTGGGCGACAGCTACATGGGCATCCACGACAACGCCCTGCCGGAACTGCCTCCACACGCAAGACCTCTTGCCATTTACAGCGCAGGCGATCGCGTTGGAGAAGACCTTGTCCAGATTGACCCGAACAAGGTTATCGCCATCGTAGAAAATTCCGGCTACGACGAGGTAACACCCTTCGTAGAGCCCGACAGCGTTTCTACCAACATCGCCGAACGCATTCTGGACTTTATCCGTTTCGAAGAATCCAAGGGCAGGCTCCCCAAGGGAATGGCCTACCAGAGCGGCGTGGGCAAGGTGGCCAACGCCGTACTCACCGCCATGGCAAACGACGAGCGCCTGGGGCAAATCGACATCTTTACCGAAGTCATTCAAGAAGCGGTTATCCCCCTGCTCAAAAAGGGCAAGCTGGGCGTAGCTAGCGGAACGGCTTTAACGCTTTCCCAGGGCGCGCAAGACGAATTTATCCGTAATGCCGCCGACTGGAAAAAACATTTTGTCATCCGGCAACAAGAGGTGAGCAACAGTCCCGATGTAATCCGTCGCGTTGGCGTCATCTCCATGAACACCGCCCTAGAAGCGGATATTTTCGGAAACGTAAACAGTTCACTGGTGTGCGGGTCTTCTATGATGAACGGCATCGGCGGAGCGGCAGATTTTGCCAGGAACTGCGCTCTCGGATTTTTCTTGACGCCATCGGTAGCCAAGGGCGGCGCCGTTTCCAGCATTGTGCCCTATGTGAGCCATGTGGACCAGACGGAACACGACACCCAGATTTTTGTGACGGAGCAGGGACTTGCGGATTTGCGGGGCCTTGCCAGCGAAGAGCGGGCACGGCTTATTATCAAGGAATGCGCACACCCTGATTTCAAGGAACCGCTGACGGACTTCTTGGAATACAGCCTGAAGCACGCCAAGGGCGTGCACATGCCCCTTGCGCTGAGCAAGGCTTTCGAGATGCACAACCGCTACCTCGAAACTGGCAAGATGCTACCGTAAACGGGACATTGCCATCCTCGCGCTCTTTCTCCGTCGTCATCCTCGCGACCTTTCCCTCGTCATCCTCGCTCCCTTCCTTCGTCATCCTCGCGAAGGCGAGGATCTGCTTACATTCCTCCAGCAGATGTTCGCCTGCGCGAACATGACGAATGACTACCCTCCAGAGGATTCCCGCCTGCGCGGGAATGACGAAGATGACGTATGATTACAACGTTCTACACAATCAGCGTGAACCGGTCCACGGTGCGGCCTTCGGAAAGCGTCACTGTACTTTCGAAGTCCGACTTTTTGCGGACCCAGAGCGTTCCCTTGGGGTGGTCAGGCGTCTCGTATTCGCTGCGGTAAATCACCAGAGGTTCCACCGTCTCGCAGTCCAAGGCAATTTCCATCACGGTATAGACCATGGTCTCTTTCTTGTAATGGCGGTAGCGCCTACCTTTTTCTGCAACGGACATAAAACTCCGAATTACTTTTCCAAAAAATTCAGCAGGGCGTCCAGTCGGTCGTTTACATCTTTGCGGCCCAAGTTGTAAAGGTCCACCAGCTTGGACTTGTCCTTTTCCAGCCGGGAAATGTGCATGGCCTCGCTGGGTCGGAACACGAATACCTTCCCCGCTTTTTCCTTTTCGGCAATCAGGTCCAGACAGGCGTTATAACGTTCGTGCCGGTTGGCCGCCGCCTCGATAAACTTCGGGTACTTGCGGTAAAACAACTTGAACAGGGGAATCATGGAGTTGGGTTTCTTGCGGAATCCTTCCGGCTGGGTCAAGAGAATTACGATTTTCTCGAACCCCTTCTTCTCCATAATCTCGAAGGGAATGCTGTCGGCGATACCGCCGTCCAAAAGTTTTTTGCCGTCTACTTCTACGATGTGGCTCATCAGCGGGAGCGATGCCGAGGCGCGAATAGCGTTCATGTCGTGGGCATCGCGGTAGTCCATCACCCGCAGGTATTCTGCGCCGCCTGTTTCCAGGTTGGAACTGCAAGCATAAAATTCCGTCGTCTTGCAGGCCTCGGCGAATTTTTCCATGTCAAAAGGCTCTATCTCATAAGGGATTTGCCTGTAGCAATAATCCACCTCAAAAAATTCGCCTGTGCGAATCAGGTTTCCCCAGCCCATATATTTACTGGACTTGGAATGCACCGTATCGATACGGAAATTTCGGCCAATCTGTTCCGACAAGAAACTGCACAGGTGGGTCACGCCGGCAGAAGTTCCGCAGGCGCCTCCAAAGCGAAGCCCCAGCTCGTTGAACACGTCCAGGATACCGTCCGTGTAGGCGCCGCGCATGCCGCCGCCTTCCACAACCACTGCCACTTTCTTGTACATCATGGGTTACAATCTAGAAATACTTTCAAGCCATTGGTAATCCTTCGGGTGGCTCACGAACCTTTCAGGGTGCTTGCGGTTCAGTTCCAAAAATTCCGGCACCGTCATCCACACGAAATCGTCCACCTCGCCGGGCTGCGGCACCAGATGGCGGGCCTCTTCGTCGTCAAGCGTTATTTTATATGTATCGTAATATTCGTTGTCAAAATAAGTGCCGTCGTTCAAGACGCTTTCGTGGGTCGCTTCAAAGAGGTATTCCAAGTCTTCTAGATTTTTATGGACGCCCAACTCCTCTTTCAGTTCTCGGACGGCGGCATTTCGGCTGGTGTCGCCAGCAGAGATGTGGCCCGCGCAGCTGGTATCCAGAAGGTTCGGGTTATTCTCTTTCAAATGACTGCGAAGCTGGAAAAGTACACGGCCCGTTCCATCAAAGGCCCAGATATGGACTGTGCGGTGCCAAAGCCCTTTGGCATGAACCTCTGTGCGCCCGCAAGAATACCCTGCCGGGCTGCCGCCAGGGTTCAGGATGTCGATTTGTTCTTCCATAGAGGGAAATATAAAAAGGAGATGCCCGCCTGCGCGGGCATGACAATGAAGGGTGCGGGCATGACGAAAACCATTCCCTCGTCATCCTCGCGAAAGCGAGGATCTATATGCAGCCTTACTTATTGTAAATCGCCTGGAGGGCGCCTGCCAAAAATGCCAAGGGAGCATTCCAGTTGATGGCCACCTCGTTGGTAGCGTAGCTGCAACGGTCATCCAAGTAAGCCAGGGCCGGCTTGTCGGCTGCGGCGTAATTCGGGCACTTCCAGTGGTCCGTCCCGTTCAGGTTAATATCCTGCTTGCCCAGGTGGGGGCCGCCCACCAACATGCCGGGCACCGGATCATCCACAAAGTCCGCTTCGCTGGGGCGATGGTGCGGACTGCGGGGGCTGCGGAAACCGAATCCGGTCACGTAGGTAATGTCCATGGGGTTTTTGCCCAACAGGTAATCCAGGCACTGCTGCGCACCGTCCAAATAACTCTTGTCATTAGTCAAGAGGTATGCCTGCAAAAGCACAATGCCGTTGTTCGCCACGGCACTGTTGCTGCCCCAGTTCCAATTCCAGGGGTGCATGGGGAGCCTGTAGGCGCTGGTATCGCCGATGGAACGCAGGCTGTTCGCCTCGTCCAGTAAAATCTTCTTTGCCACACCGGCAAGGCTATCGCCGAACACCTTAGAAGCATTCGCTACGCGGAATACCGCAAGCATGTTCAGGTCGCCCCACCAGGCGCCATTCTGGGTAAAGGGGTTAGCCTTCAAGTCTTCTAGGTAAGCAGCCGTGGCCTTGTCCGTTGTCGGGTTTGCTCCAGATGCCACCTTCGCATTGAAAAGTTCGGCAGCCGCAAAACGGAATTCGTCCTTGCCGTCTTCGTTACCGGGGACGTAGCTTCCCGTATTCACGTCGGCGGGCTGCTTGTAGAACATTTCCGGATTCTTCTTCGCCCAGGCGTAGGCAGCCTCCGCCGCTTTAAGCAACTTGGAACTGTAGGCCTTGTCGAAGGGGGCATACACCACGCTGGCCTGGGCCATCACTCCTGCAAAATCCAGAGCCGCCGTCACGCTTTTCAGGATGGCGTAACGGGGAGCGACATCCTGTTCAGGCATTACGCTACCGCAGAACTTGAGGGTTGAAACCTTGTGGAATACACTGCCGTCCTTATCCTGCAGGGTCAGCATCCAGTCCAGGTTATAGCGGACTTCTTCCAACAGCAGGGGCAGCTTCGCGTACTCCCGCGGGATATCCCAGCTCAGGGTGTCCGCATACTTCGGAAACTTTTCGTACAGGTCCAGCAGGGTCCATACCGTAATGCCGGAATTCACGATGTACTTGCCGTAATCGCCGGCGTCGTACCAACCGCGGGGGGATTTGATAGTCTTGCCTGCGCCCTTGCCGCCTGTGGCCTTGTCGGTACCGTAAACGATAACCTTGTCGTCCATGTGGCCGGCCGCACGGACCCACTTGTCGGCGTAGGGAGCCACCAGGGGCATGCTGGCCCGCTGGTAATAGAACCACTTGAGGCTCGCCTTGGTGACGCCCTCATAAACATTCTTGCCCACGGTAATGGGGTTGCCGATATACGCCCCGGCGCGGAACAGGCGGTAAGTACCCGGAGTCTTTACCGCAGAGATGTCGAACACCTGGGTCTCTTCGCCGCTGTATTCCCACTCGAGCACGTAGGGGGCTGCGAGTTTCAGCACCGTCTTGCCGTTCAAATCCCGGACTTCAAGCCCGTTGGCATCGTTACCGGGAATCACCACCTGTTTTTCGGCTTCGGGAGCATAGCCCAGCTGGTTCATCAAAGGCCCGGCAAAGGCCATAGCAGAACAAAGGGAAACAACTACGGCAGACAATGCCGCCGTACTTACATTAGAAAAAATGCTTTTGCAGGTATTCATGGTACGAATATACCTTTAATTTGCGGGTTCGAGAGAGAACTCCGCGTTTTTTCCGTTTTCAGCGCGAACCATCGAACCGTATTTCCCATACAAAAGAAAAACCGCAGCTTTGGACTGCGGCTTTTTAGAGGAGATCCCCGCCTGCGCGGGGATGACAAATGCGGAGCAGGGCTTTTCACCCCAAACCACTGTTTATTTCTTAGAGCGATGGCTGTTCTTAATCCATTCGGTCTTGTGGACTTCGGGGATATCGTCCAGCAGGCGGAGCGTATGCGGCTCAGTGGTGTTGTCCAGCACTTCTGCAGGCGTTCCCTGGTTCACAATCTTTCCGTCGTGCATAATGAAGATACGGTCAGAAACGTAGTTGGCAAGGCCGATATCGTGGGTCACGAACACCACGGTCATCTTCAGCTCGTCTTTCAACTTGCGGAGATAATCCAGAATGTTGGCGCGCACGCAGGCGTCCACCATGGAGGTGGCTTCGTCGGCAATCAGCACCTTCGGGCGGAGCGCGAAGATACGGGCCAAAAGCATACGCTGCATCTGACCACCCGAAAGCTCGAAGGGGTACTTGCCTTCGATATCGGAGGGCTTCACGTTCACGGCCATCAGGCCTTCGTCCACACGGCGGCGGACTTCTTCCTTGGAGGGCTTGTTCTTGAGCACGTTCAGGGCGTCTTCCAGCTGGCTACGGATAGTAAAGAACTGGTTGAAGCATCCGAACGGGTCCTGGAATACGAACTGAACCTCGTTCCAGTGGTCCTTCAGGTTCTTGATCTTGTGATCTCTGTAGAGGAACTGGCCGCGGGTGGGTTCGTAGAGGCCGAGCATGATTTTTGCCAGCACGGACTTGCCGCAACCGGAGCCGCCCACGATGGAGATGAATTCTTCATCATAGATGTCGAAGGAAACATCCTTCACGGCGGTCTTCAGGGTCTTGCCCGCGCCAAAGTCCTTGCTAATGCGCTTGGCAGAAAATACAACAGGCTTATCACTCAGCATAATCGCACCTCACATCACGACCACCGACAACGCGGAGGTTCTGGGTATTCTTCTTGCAGTCGGGGCATGCCTTTTTGCAACGGTCGGCAAAGCGGCAACCCGTAATCTTGTTACGCAGGCTCGGAGGTGCGCCTTCGATTGCCACCGGGTGGCGGTGACGCTGGCTGGCCTCGGTACTGAGCATGGCACCCATAAGAGCCTGGGTGTAGGGGTGACGGGGATCCTTCACCACCTGTTCTGCAGTGCCCTTTTCCACGAATTCGCCCGCGTACATGATGGCGATATTGTCGGCCACGTGGTACAGCAGCGGAAGTTCGTGGGTAATGAAAATCATGGTGCTGAAGATGCCCTTGTCCAGAAGGTCAAAGATCAACTTGATCACTTCTTTCTGGGTAGAAACGTCCAGGGCGGAAGTGGGTTCGTCGGCAATCACCATCTGGGGGTTCAAAAGCGTAGAGATACCGATCACGGAACGCTGGCGTTCACCGGCGGTAAGCTGGATGGGGTAAGAATCCAGCACGCGCTTGGTGTCCATGCCAAACAGGTCGAAGCGCTCGCAAAGGCGGTCATAGACTTCCTTCTTGTCCAAGTGCTTGCCGGGCTGCTGGTGGGCACCAATCACGTCGGCGGCGATATCCTTGATTTTGCGGACCGGGTTCAGGGCGTTGAAGGCGCCCTGAGGAATCATGGAAACCTTCTGGGCGAGCACGTTCTTGCGAACATCCTCGATAGAGCGGTTCATCAAAGATTCCATCTTGTCGCCACTCTTAACGCGCACGTCACCGTCGCCTTCGGGATAGAGAGGCGGGATGCACATGCCCATAAGGCCGGACACCAAGGTGGATTTACCGCAACCGGATTCACCGGCGATACCCAGGATTTCACCCTGCTTCATGGAGAAGCTCACATTGGTCACCGCATGGGTCTTGTCGCCAAAGCGGCCCAGATAGTAGAGGCTCAGGTTTTCGACTTCAAATACATTTTCAGACATTTTCTAAACCTCCTACTTGCGAAGACGCGGGTTAAAGACGCCTTCCATGGAAGTATTGATCAGGAACAGCGCAAACACCGTCAAGGTAATGATGATGGTGGCGGGCAAGAAGGCGATCCAGATGCCGTCGGAAAGGGCACCGTTGTCCTTCGCCTGGTTCAAGATGATACCCAGAGAAGTGGAATCCAGAGGACCAAGGCCGATCATGGAGATGGAGGCTTCGGAAAGGATACCGGAAGACACCTGCATGATGAACACCATAAACACGTAAGAAAGCAGGTACGGAAGCACGTGCTTGATAACGATCGTGAGCGTAGACGCACCGTTGATCTTTGCAAGGGAGATATGGTCACGGCTGCGCAGCGAAGAAGCCTGGGCACGCACCGCACGGGCAGACCAGCTCCAAGCCGTAAGGCCGATGATAAGACCAATCAGCGTCAAAGAACGACCGTCCTTAACAGCAGAGCTGATAAGCACGAGAATCACGAACTGCGGAATCACGATGAAGATGTTGGTGAGCATGTTCAACACTTCGTCAATCCATCCACCGCGGAAACCGCCAAAGAGGCCGATAAGCACACCGATGGTGGTAGCGATGATGCCCGCCACAAGACCCACGTAGAGGGAGCTGCGGAGGCCTTCGATCAAGAGAGACACGTAGTCACGGCCCAGGTGGTCGGTACCCAGCAGGTGATCGCCGCTGGAGCCCGCATAGGGCCCAGCCACGATGTCACGAGCGTTGATGTCCACATGGTAGAACATGGGGCCAAACAGCGCAATCAACAGGGTAATAATAAAGATCGAGATACCGATGACAAACATCGGGGACTTGAGAAGGTTTCTTAATAGTTTTCCCATGATTACTTACCTCCCATCTGGAGACCGGCCTTGACACGGGGGTCAAACACCGCAATCAAAACGTCAACGGCAAAGTTAGCCACGAGCACGCAGGTCGAAATCATCAAGGTACAACCCTGAATGGTCGCGTAGTCGTTCTGCTGGATAGCGGTAAGCATCGCCATACCGAGACCCGGGTAAGAGAAGATCATTTCGGTAATGAGGGCGCCGCCCACCATGGTACCGAGGCTCTGGGCAAGGCCGGTGAGCTGCGGGAGCATGGCGTTACGGAACACGTAGCTGATAATCTTGCCTTCGCGAAGTCCAAGCCACTTGGCGTACTTCATATAGTCGGTACCCAGTTCGTAGATGGACATGGAACGCATACCCGTTGCCTGACCAGAAAGCAGGATCGGGAACACCGAGAAGAAGGGCAGAATGTAGTACCAGCCCACACTTTTGATGCAACCCCAGGAGAAGCTCAGCTCCGTAATGTCGGGGCTGTAGGCGCCCATGGCAGGGAACCAGCCAAGAGTGATGGAGAAGAGCGCCACCAAGAGCATACCGAACACGAAGAAGGGGATGCCGTTCAGGAACATAGCGCAGGGGAAGAACACCTTGTCGAAGATGCCGCGCTTGTAGGCAGCGAAGGCACCCAGCAGGTTACCGATAATCCAGCCGAGGATAATGGTGGGAGCCTGGATAAGGAGCGTCCAAGGAACGGATTCCTTGATGATGTCCACCACCGGCTTCGGGTACTGGCTGTAAGAGATACCCAGGTCACCCTTGAACACGTTCTTGATATAGACCAGGAACTGGGAGAATCCAGAAGCAAGGCGGGGATCGGCCTTCTTGACCACTTCGTCCACCATGACGGTGTCCTGGCGTTCGGCCTGGTACTGTTCCATCACGGGAACCTGTTCCACCTTGGCCACCTTCTTCTTGGTCTTCGGGTCCTTTTCCATGACCGGCTTGCCCTTTTCGTCGAGCACCGGCTTTTCTTCGAACACCGGCTTACCCTCGGCGTCCACCACCTGGCGCTCCAGCATCTTGGGCGTGCCGTCTTCGTTCACTTCCTTGACGGTCTTCAGCACAGGGGCGCCGTTTTCGTCCAGCTTTGCCACCTTGATGGTCTTCACCTGGCCGTTAGCATCCACCTCGGGGTCGTAGATCACGTTACCCTGGTCGTCCAGCTCGGCCATACCAAAGGCCTTAAGCAGGCCCTCTTTCTTGAGCTTGGCTTCTTCGGGCGAAAGGCCCTGGGCGGCCTTACCCATAATGATGTCCACAGGGTTGTTCTCACCCATACGGGGCAACGTAAAGTTAATCGCCACGGCGACAACAAACGTCAAGAGATACCAGAATCCCTTCTGCAGGACATAGCGCAACATTGGATATTGTTTAAGCATTTGTCGTCCTTTTATTTAGCAAGCTTGAGGTTCCAAAGAATCTTGGTGCCAGAGGCAATCCACGGGAGCTGCGGCGGAGCGTAGGGGTTTTCGGCAGTGGGCCAGTTGGTCCATACGCGGTCGCTGAATTCGTAGAACTGTTCGGGCAGGTAAACCAGCGGAATGGAGGGCTGGTCTTCCATGAAAATCTTGTTGAGTTCGCGGTAAGCCTTCGCGATTTCTTCGGGGTCGTTCATCAGGGGGATCGCCGACAGGAGCTGGTCCACTTCGGGGCGGAACTCAGGTGTGCCCGGCTGGTTGTAACGGCCGATGTTGGTACCAGCCCAAGCGCCAAGAGGCTGCCAGTCGCGGCTGGACATAACTTCGTTGAAACGGCTCCACGGCAGAGACGGAGACACGTCGGCAGAGGGCTTGTCCATGAGCAGGTCAAAGTTACCCGTACCCTTGGCAGGCCAGTACTGACCGCCATCCACAAAGCCTTCACGCACGTCGATACCGGCCTTACGCATGCCTTCTACGGCGATGGTCACCATGGCTTCCCAGTCGGTCCAACCGGCAGGGCTCGTGATGAACAGCGTGGGGAGCTTTTCGCCCTTGGCGTTTTCCATGTGGTCAAGAGTTCCATCGCTCTTCCATACAGACTTGAAGCCCGCTTCGGAAAGCATCTGCTTCACGGTGCTCAGGCGTTCGTTCTCGTCGGTAATGGCGAGGTTCACGCCGTACTTCTGGGCGTCTTCGTCATTGATGTACTTGCCTTCAAGGCCGGTAGGCATAATCAGGCCCGGCTTCAAGGTAGAGGTGTAGTTGGAAACGGCGAACTGGCGGATAGCCGTGTAGTCGATAGCCGTTGCCAGAGCCCTACGGAAACGCTTGTCGTTGAGCGGTTCCTTCATGGTGTTGATCATGAGCATGGGCATGGCGCCAGGTGCAAAGTAAGGCGGTTCGTTGAACCAGGTATGCACGCCGCGCTTGCGCCAAATGCGGGTCACGAAGCTCATAGAAGCATCGAGGTTACCCGTGGTGAGAGCGATGGTGTTGGCGTCGTTGCTCTTGTAAATGGGGTGAACCACGTACTTAGGAGCGGGGAGCTTGCCGTCGTGCAAAGCCGCATTGCCCCAGTAGTCGTCACGACGCTGCAAGATAATCTTGTTGGGGTCGGCGGACATGATATTGTAGGGGCCAGAAACCACCGGGTTCTTGTCCATGGTGAGTTTCTTGACTTCGTCGAGACCCTTTTCGGCAATCAGCGGCTCGAACACGTGGGCCGGAGCGATACGGATTGCCTGAAGCAGGTCGCGCACAGACAGCGGGTTGTTCCTCTGGGCCTTGTTCACGATAAAGGCCAGACGTTCGCCAATCATCTTGCGTTCGGCGGTGGAGTCCTCGGATGCCGGTTCGGCGTAAAGGGTGTCCACATGAATGTCGGAAATCTGTTCGGAGGTATTGATGGAACCCTTGGTGAAAATGAACTTCACGTCGTTGGAGTTCACCTGCACACCGTCGCTCCACTTGGCAGCGGGGTTCAGGGTAACCACGATGCTGTCGTTATTGGAGAGGTCTTCGTCCAGGTGTCCCAGAAGGTCCTCGATCTGGCCGTTCAAGGTGTTATAGGTAATAAGCGGTTCGTAAACCAGGTTAAAACGACCACCCACGGGCCAGGCAGCCATCCAGCTTTCGGCAAGGGGGTTGAATGTCGCGGGAGCGCCCCATTGCTGACCGGACAGGTAGAGCGTCTCCTGGCGGGGAAGCGCGCCTTCGACCTGGTCGCTTCCACAGCCCGAAAAGACGATACCACTTGCCGAGAGAGCCAAAAGCATCTTGGCAGTAGATTTCATAGCAATCATTATATCCTCATTTTATGTAGCCAAAAACGGCATCGATGAAAATCGTTTTTTAATCTAGTTTATTTATGGCCAAAAATTCATGTTCAAAAAAATTTTTCTGTTTACAATGCGTTGAGCATCGGGGTGTTGGGAAAGTTTGTTTAGGAATGTTTACAAAATGGCGCAACCTCAAACCCCTAGCCCCTAGATCCTACCCCCTAGATTCTAATCCCTAAATCCTATCCCCTATTTACTATCTTGTGCCCAAAACGGAGTTTATATGGCAGCACTCATCCTCGACGGCAAGGCACTCGCCAAGACCACTGAAGAAGAACTCAGCGCCCGCGTGGCGAAACTCAAGGAAAAAACGGGCAAGACCCCCATCCTCGCCACTATCCTAGTGGGCGACGACCCAGCCAGCGCCACCTACGTGAAGATGAAGGGCAACGCATGTGCCCGGGTGGGCATGGAAAGCATCCGCGTGGTTCTCCCCAAGAACACCACCACCGAGGAACTGCTGAACAAAATCCAGGAACTGAACGAGAACCGCGACGTGCACGGCATTTTGCTGCAGCACCCGGTTCCGCGCCACATCGACGAGCGCGCAGCGTTCGAGGCCATCGACGCCCGCAAGGACGTGGATGGCGTGACCTGCCTCGGCTTTGGACGCATGGCCATGGGCGAACCCGCCTACGGATGCGCCACACCCGCCGGCATCATGCGCCTGCTGAAGGCTTACAACATTCCGCTTGCAGGCAAGCACGCCGTCGTGGTGGGCCGTAGCGCGATTCTTGGCAAGCCCATGGCCATGATGCTCCTGAACGCAGACTGCACCGTGACCATCTGCCACAGCAAGACACAGAACCTTCCCGAATTTGTGGGTCAGGCCGACATCCTGGTGGGTGCGGTCGGCAAGCCCGAGTTCATCAAGAAGGAATGGATCAAGCAGGGCGCGGTCGTGGTGGATGCCGGTTACCATCCGGGCGGCGTGGGCGATATCGAAAAAGGTCTCGACGACATAGCAAGTGCTTACACCCCGGTTCCGGGTGGCGTGGGCCCAATGACCATCAACACGCTTATTTACCAGAGTGTGGAAAGCGGCGAGAAATACTTAGGATAATTCGGATTTCAGAGTTCAGAGTTGTTTAGTTAGGCGGCTTCGCCGCGACTATTTTAATTCGTAATTCCGAATTCCGAACTCAGAACTAGTTACCGTCTGGTGCGTTCCAGTTCAACGGCATCTGCTTCGGGAGAATTAGGCGAAAGCATTCCCTTCATCACGTCGCCTACAAATTCTGCACCGACACCTATAACGGTTCCAATAGTGGAATCACTGGAAAACTCACGGCTATCCATGCTGGCGGTCGCTCCGGAAAGCGCAGAATTCTTGCCGGAATCCGGAGCATCCACGTAGACCTTGGGTACGGATTTTTCTTTCAAGAGAATCGAATCGGTAGCAGATGAAGCAGGCTTAGGCATCAGTTGGCAAAAACCAGCCGAAAAGAACAAAAGAATAATGAAAATAGCCCGCATCATCGCGGGCCAAATATAACAATTTCAGTTCAGACAAGCTATCACTTGCGGACCTGGACTCTCCTTGTAGAGGAACCATTTCCATAACGCAGCACGTATGTCCCCTTAGAAAGTCCCCTACTGGCGGTGCTCCACAGGTTTTGCACGCCACCCTGGGCAGAAACAGTTCCGGACTTGAGCAAGTGACCATTTATGTCAAAGACTTGGTACTGGACAGGGCCCGACAAGGAATTCAACCGCAGGTTTTTCGCCACGGGAATCACTTCCGGGCACTGGGCGTTGTCAGATGTTAATTTTATCCAGTCCACATTGATGTAGCTTTGGTCAATACTGACCTTGACCACATTTTTCCCTTTGCTAAGCTTCAAGGTTCCTTCACCGTTGACCTCTGTATAGGTATCCCAGCTACCTGTACTCGGGACATCCACTGCCACACTGCCAGAAACATTTTCTACAGAAACCGAAAAACGAGTGGTACTTGCATTTCCTGTAGCGGCCCGCGCAACCACGCTATACTGCCCGTCACAAGCAGCTTCTACTGAATAGCCGAACCATTCCCCTGCCATGGTGTAACCGATGCCATAGCCGGTTCCTACAGCCACAACACCAGCATCATCACCACCTTTACGGTAGCCAGTATTATCATTTTTCCCATCGAGGTCGCTGTATCCTATACCCGCGCCGCCCGGCATGTAGTCTTCCATTTCAAGCTTGTATTCAACAGAGCCCCCGATACTAGAATTGCTAGAAGCAGGCTGCGCGGCAGAACTGCCCGGCTGGGTAGAGGCGCTGCTGGAGGGATTAGTAGAACCTCCGCCACTAGAGATTACAATGTCGCCACCATTGGGGACAGCATCGAAGTAGATGTAGCCATCCTTGATGGAGGTCGTAATGGCCTTTCCACTCTGGGTACCCGAAACCGTGGTCCAGTTATTGGAATTTTTTATACGGATAGATAAGGGATAGTCGTAATTGGAAACATTGTCCTTGATGCTGTGGGTAAGCGTGTAAGTTTCGCTGGAAGCATTTCCTGACTTCTTGGCAATCGTTGACTTATCCCGTTCCTTGGAATACATGATCGCATTGCGGAACGTGGTCACCCAAATCTTGGAGTCGTTTTTCTTGGCCCAGTCTAAAGCTCCGTCAATAGCTTGCGAAGATGTGGGAGAATAGCCGTTGCCATTATCCACTTCGTGAATCAGGAAGGTTACCCACCCGCCCTGATTTATAGCCTGTTGCATTTTGCCCTGGAAAGCCTCTGCACTATTGACCGAACCGGTGTTCCCGCATATAACGGAGTTGATACGGTAATAATTATTTGGAGTCGCCCCGTCTATTCCATTGGCGCATATACGCCCACCGATATAGTTCGCCTTTAAGGTCGTCTCGTTAGGCTCTTCGCAGTTGGGGTACGTAATGGTATTACAAGTCTGTCCCGAAATGTGGCTGTTGATATTGGACTTGGACGATGCAATTTCTGAATCGGGCATGGTACGACCGTCAGCTGCATTGGAGGCATGGTTATCGGAGTGACTACCGACCTCATAGCCCTTATCAACCAGAGCCTGATAGGCATTGTAATTTGGAGACCAACCCGTCACCAAGTAGAAACTGGCCTTGTAGTCGTATTTATCGAAAATGGGCACTGCAATGGAAAGCTGGTTTGCACAGCCATCATCAAATGTGAATACTGCTGCCGCACTACGAAAACCGGCCCAGGTTGCGATTTGCATATTATCCTGCGCTTCTGCTAGACCCGCAAGGGATAGTGAGAACACCCAACCCACCGCCATTACAAAAGAAAGATTCTTTTTCATGGTTCACCTTTTGGTTATGTCTATCAAGTAAAGATACATCCAATTCGGCAAAAGGGCGCCATCTTTTTTGTAAAAAAAAAGAAAACGGCCCGTTTTTTTTTAGAAAAACGAGCCATTCTCTTAAAAAAGGGGGCGATTATCTAAGCCGGACCGTCGCTGACTGGCCAGCAATACGCACCAGGTAAGTCCCGGCATTGGCAAAGGTCATATCGAAATTCGCCGATTCGACACGGCCCTGTCTCAGCACACGCCCTTGCATATCGAATACGGCATAAGCGCCACCCACGGTAGCTCCAGACACCTGGATATTGCGACCCACGGCAGCAAGCGAGAACTGCAGGGCATGTCCCACAGGAACAATACCGGTTTTCCCCTTGCTGGAACTGGACTTGCCTTCTGCAGAACTACTGGACTCCACCTTTTCGTATTCCGCATGTATTGTCCTGGAATCGGTCACTTTTTTATAATCGTCACTGTCCCAGCCCGTAAACACATAACCTTTCTCCTCAGGGGCCTCCGGAAGCGTGGCAGATTCACCTTCTTCAACCATTTGGCTGCTTATTATTTTTCCATTAAGACCAACAAAAGATACAGGGTACAAATAGTAATACACATACCCATAAAAGCTTTTTACCTCTTTTCCATTAACTTTAACCGAAAGCTCCTCGGGATTCTCGCGTGCAAGATATGCCCATATATTTCCCAAACTGTCATCATCACATGTCACAGAAACTTTCATCTGCACGTGATGCTTTATCCATTTTTGTACAGAAGTCACTTCTTCAAGTTCTTCTTCTATTCCTCCCCTAAACAGGGTCGTGGAAATATCAAAGCAATCGCTAGGTCCCTTTACCTTGATATCTTCAATCTTTCTTCCGTAGCCGAAACCAGATACAGTAAACGCATATTCAGGCACGACTTTTACTTCGTATACAGCCTGGACCACCGAGGAGCGCTGGCTGTACCTGCTCAAACATGCGGGCAAGGCTGACTGCCTCCCGGATTTTGACGACAGCGTCATTTCGGACGCAATCAAACGTCTTCTTGTGAACTCTGCGCCGGACAAACTTATCAGGGAACAGGCTAGAGATATGGTTTTGACCGAAGAAGAACTCGACCACTTGGCGGCCATGAAAGTACAGGCACGCAGGGAAGGCCTGGCTGAAGGCGAATCGAACGGGATTGATAAAAGCCTGGATGTTTTCAGGTCGTTGGGCGTGTCCGACGAAATGCTCGAAAAGGCAAGCCAAATTCTCGCAAATTCCACAAATTAGTCATCCGAAATCCAACGTCAAAAAGCCCGTAGAGTACAAGTCCACGGGCTTTTCTGTTTGTATAAAAAGACGGGCCGGGGTGGTTAACCGGTCCGCCTTGAAACTAGATTTGCCTTCAGATCAGGGAACTAGTTCTTGACGCAACGGACATACAGCGGGCTGCCCTTACCAAACGATTCATTCAGAGTAACACCATTAGTCGCATTAATCATCAAAGATGCGGCTCTTGCTGCAGCATTTTCCGTAGACCCCCACATGGTATATCCGGAACCTGTAGACGGAATAACCGCATTAAATCCCAGATTGTTGGAAACACCACTCCAGGATTCATCCATCAAGGCTTCCTGTGCGGAGACACCAGTGATACTTGCAAAGTAGTTCGCATGTTCATTGAGGGCGCTCAATTCATCATAGCTAGGCAGATGCCAACCGTCAGGGCAGATTCCTTGACGGGGTTCCGTCGGATTATTAAGGGTCGA
>OCVV012864877.1_pt1 | contig 20094 bp, 17 predicted proteins | sample 1539721 | NCBI WGS metagenome assembly OCVV01 (sample SAMN02144230, study PRJEB22623) | gut metagenome | biome: sheep rumen | host: Ovis aries | place: New Zealand
TTCCCTTGTAATAACATGCTCGTCGGCGAGAAACTGACGCCAAAACTCAGCGGTATTGCCATGGTCGAAGGCGGCGCCACCGCACCACGGTCGCCCGAGAAACGGTAGCGATAGCAGGTGCTACGCGGACGCACGTAGTTCATCGTGGAGAACTGGAAGGCCAGCGAGTTCTGATCGTGACTGAAGGTGAGCTGTTCCACGTAGGGCGGAGCCACTGTGAGCAGCGCATGACCGTCGTACTCATGACCTACTTGCAAAGGTTGTCCATGCAGATAGATGGCGGTGAGAATGGGATAGACGTCGATGTCGATGGGGCGCGTGTCGAAGAGTCCGGAGAGGGGCGAGGTATAGAGCAGCCCGCTGTCGTAGGTGCCCAGCCAGATGCCACCCTCGCGGTCCAACCACACGGTGTTGATGCCCGTGGTCAGCGTGGAGCCGTCGGGCAAGTGTAGTTCGCTGAACGCGCGCTGCTCGCCCGTGGCGGTGTTGATGCTGAGGTAGCCCTCGGGGGTGGTCAGGTAGAGCATACCTGTGGGGGTGGGCGTCAGCGTGTGCATCCAGGTGTCGCTGGTCAGCATCTGCTGCCAGCGATGGGTGCGGGGGTTGAAGCTAAGGAGTATGGAACTGCCTGAGCCTGTACGCACCTGATAGAAACAACCATCAGAACCGCGCACAACCAACGACGTTACGGCATAGCGCTCACGCTCGGGCTCGCCGTAAGCCGATGACAAATAAGCCATCTGCCCAGCAGGCCCGTAGACGGCCATCTGTCCGGTACTGAAGAAGGCATACGTGCTATCAGCCGCCGACACCAAATCCTGTAAATCCCCAACTGCGGAAGGCAAGGGCAAAGCTCGCCCAGACACCGTATCCCGCAACTCGCGACCATGCAGCAGCCACGCCGAGCCATTGTCGGTGATGAAGAAATCGCTGGCAGTCCACTTTTCCTCGCGCTGCCAACTCATCTTACGCAAGTCGAGACAGTAGAGCCGTCCCCACTGCTTCATCCACAGCCGATCCTGCCTGTCGGCGAAGAGGTGCGTAGCACCATTGTAGGCTGGCACTGCCGTGTACAACGTCGTATCAATGGCCACTGAGAGGAAGCGCTGACCATCATAAACATCTACAGCCTTGTCAGTTACCACCACCATACGCCCGTCGCGTAGCTGCAGCATCTGCAACACGCAGTTGCTGCTCAGTCCGTTCTGGCGGTTCAGCGCATAATAACTTTTACCCTCCTCTGCCCCAAGGCCAAGAACGGACAAGAACAGAGCCGAGAGCAACACCACGAACAATCGCTTATTCCACATGCAAAGCATCGTTATTTATACGAATTGAAGCTGCAAAAATACATAAAAAACGAAATAGACATGGAGAAATCACACGAAAAAGCACAAATGCTATGTAAATTTACTCAACTTTCTGGAGTTTTAAGATAAAAACAATAATAACACCTCCATTGGTCATCCATTATTTCTTATCAAAAAAATTCCATGGAGTTCGACCCAGCTTCCACTATTTGAGCAAAAATATAGGCTAAAGTATTGTTGTTGTGGCGATTGCAAAAGTGGAAGCTATTCGCATAGCCTCCACTTTGCTTCCACTCATTTGAAAACACAGAGGCACAGCGTTTTTATGTTTTCTCCGTGCCTCCGTGTCCACAAATAGAGTATCATTTAATTTAACTTTCGCAAACTCCGCTTGCTTAGGAGTTAAGACGAAACCATAATGACCATGTTATTTTTATCAGATTTCTGTGAACAAAGCATTCGTCTTCGCTCTACCTTTGGTCGCTTGATACATCAAGCGCTCGGCCCTATGGGACGCTTCGCTCTGCGAAGAACTTCTTCATAACAACCGAAACTTGAATTATGGAGAATATGTGCTGACTAAGCTACAATAGAAAAGTTAGGATAACAACTCAGCGCAATCTGCTTTTTAAAAACCACGAATTACACGAACCTTTTAGCTCGGCGTTAGCCAATTCAACGAACATTCAGTTTCAGCATTAGCATATTTTTTTAAATTGAATCGAATTACTCTAATTTGAAAAATGCCTGCATTTTTGTTCGTGAAATTCGATTTAATAATAAAAAATAAATTCGTTTAATTGGCTAACGCCGAGCTAAAAGGTTCGTGAAATTCGTGGTTTAATAAATAAAAATTAAAGTATTAGGAAGGAATCGTTTTGGTAGCAGAAGGCTCGGCGACAGTCTAAGCAGGCGAAACTCTGCTGGATGATAGGCGAGTCCAGTTGAAGCGTGTGACCGAACACTTGGTAGATGTCTGGGAAATCGACGGAGGAACCAAACTCGGTCACGTCGTTCCATACGATGCTCCCTACAGGCGAGAAGCCACCACGCTTGCTGCTCACTTCTGCCAGGAAATTGATGCCGTCACGAGAGCGAAGAAGACGGTTGAGGTTGTCGGCAGTCAAATTGCCAATGACGGAACGATGAGCTTCGTACCAAAGGGAATGGACTCCCGCATGAGTGAAGAGAACGTGCTGGCCCGTGATTTCTGCTTCGTATGCCAACTGGAACAATTCTTGGTAGATGTCGAAAAAATCTTCTGCCCAGGCTGCATACTGGATGTCGTAACGCCAGCACGCCGCTTGGTCGCGATAGAGGGGATTGAAATAGTGTAAGTCGTGATTTCCCAACAGGAGAACCACCTTGTCGTGGTTGTCCATTTTGAGCTGAACGATATTCAGGAGCACTTCCATAGCTTGGGCAAACTCAATGCCTTCGTCGGGATAAGGGTCGAGGTAGTCGCCCAGGAAGATTACCTTGTCGTAGTCGTCAATGTCCTCCACCGCTTGTTTCCAGAATGTACGTCCATGCACATCGGGAATGATGAGAATGTCGCTCAGTTGTTCCATATTGAGTGTGTTAGTGCTCCTAATCAAAAAACTCTGCAAAAGTAAGGAAATATATTTGAACAGCCAATTATTTTGTTCGGAAGGATTGCAGCACTTTTGAGCAATCCACAAAATATATGGAAAAAAGAAAGAAAATGATAAGAGTTTGGAGTTTTTTCACTAATTTTGCTGCACAATTAAGGTGGGTTCTATAAATTATGTCGGATTGATTTTTGATTTTATGTGAGTATATTTTTAGATGCCACAGAAAACAAAAAGCAAGCGAAATAGAATTCTACCAATATAGAGAAAATAAAAACAGAATTTATAGAACACACCTTAAAATATAACAAAAATGATAGACCAGATTATTGCTTTCAACAAGACTTTCGTAGAACAGAAAGGATATGAGAAGTTTCTCACAAGCAAGTACCCAGATAAGAAACTGGCGGTGCTCTCCTGCATGGACACGCGCTTGACGGAACTGCTGCCTGCTGCGCTCGGACTGAAGAATGGAGACGCAAAAATCATCAAGAACGCTGGAGGATTGGTGATTTCCGCTTTCGACTCCGCCATGCGCAGTCTGATTGTTGCCATCTACGAACTGGGCGTGAAGGAAATCATGGTGGTGGCACATTCCCACTGCGGTGCTTGCCACATGAGTTACGACCATTTCCATCACGAAATGATTGCACGAGGTGTGGCGGAAGATACGCTTAACACGATTCGCAAATGCGGCATCGACTTGAACCAGTGGTTGGAAGGATTCAAGGACACGCCCGAATCCGTGAGAAAGACCGTGGAAACCATCAAAACCCATCCGCTCGTTCCCAAGGACATCGTCGTGAGAGGTTTCATCATCGACTCCGAAACAGGAGAGCTGGAGGAAATTGAATGAAGAATTCCAACCATAACGATAACCATAACCATAACTTTCCATCCGGATGGCGGTTAAGGTTAGGGTTAGGGTTAAGGTTAAATAAAGAAGGAAGAATTGAACATGAAGAAGATTCTTTTTGCTGCTGCCCTGCTGCTTGGAGTTGCATCGCACAGCGTGAAGGCACAGACGGTGCTTGCTGCCGAAGAAGATGACTCTGCTGTGTCGTCAGCCACCGATGATGGCGACGACTGGATGCGACGTTTGCCCGACGACACCTTTGTGGCGAAAGTCAGCATCCCTGGTTCTCACGACTCAGCCACAGGCGACGGCTTCAGCTCTGATTATGAGGAATTGGGGAAATCGTTCGCACAAACACAGGAACTGAGCATCGACCAGCAATGGGCACTCGGCATCCGCGCTTTCGACTTGCGCCCAGCTTCCCACGACGGCTACCTGCACATCCATCATGGCATCGTTGCCACGGCTCGACGCTTCGACGATGTTCTCTACCAGTTGCGTGACTCACTGATTGCTCACCCCACTGAGTTTGTGGTGATTCACCTGCTCCACGAAGATGATGGCGACCAGAACAACAACTACAACCAGCAATTGACAAGTTTGCTCAAAAGCGATGAGTTGAAAGACTATCTTGTCAAGTTCAAGAGAGACCTGCGCGTGTCGAACATGCGAGGCAAGATGTTGATTCTGAGCCGAAACAAATATGCCACCACTCCCATCGGCGGGTTCTTCGAAAACTGGACGGGCTCGGCAGATTGGGGCAGCATGACGAACGTGAAGATTGTTGCACCAGGCGGTGTGAAAACGCCATGCTACGTGCAGGATTTCTCTTCGACCTACGCTAATGGTGCCTTGCAAACCAAAATGGATGCCATCAAGCAACTGCTGAAATACAGCATGGCTTACAAGAACGACAAGGCTACGAGCATCACTTGGTTCTTGAATTTTGCATCCGCCTACTCCCAAGTGCTTTCGCTTTTCGGTTCGGACATCTCAACCAGTGACGGCTATCGCGACAATGCCACCTACACCCACTCCACCATCATCGACTACCTGAACACAAGCACCAAAGCAGGACCAACGGGCATTGTGCTGATGGACTACGTGGGGGTGGACCAAACAGGCGAATTCAACACGAAAGGACGTGAAGTGGTGAAAACCATCATTGCCAACAACTTCCGCTACTTGAACGACGAAGTGGAAAACCCGTCTTCAGCCATCAACACCCCAAAGGCTGATACCCAAATCCTCGACATTCACAACTTATCTGGTCTCCGACTGACAGAGCCTCAGCGCGGAGCTTTGAATATCATTCGATATACGGACGGTACAAGCCTAAAAATGAAAAACTGACATGATGAACAGAAAAATTGCCGCATTCGCATTGATGCTGACTTGTGGATGTCCCATCTCACAAGCGCAGTCGCTCACATGGGGAGACCAGGGAAACGGAACCTTCGTGAACCCCGTCCTCAATGTGGATTATAGCGACCCCGACGTGATTCGCGTTGGCGAAAAATACTACATGGTGGCTTCCGACTTCAACTACATGGGAATGCAAGTGCTGGAGTCGGACGACATGGTGAACTGGAAGTACATCAGTCAGGTGTACGACCATTTCGACATGCAGGGATGGGACGAAATGCGGCACTACGCTCATGGTTGCTGGGCACCAGCACTGATGGAGCACGACGGCACGTTCTATGTTTATTTCTGCACCCCCGACGAAGGACTCTTCATGAGTTCTGCCACCAATCCGAGAGGTCCGTGGACACCGCTGCACTGCGTGAAGAACATCAAGGGATGGGAAGACCCCTGCCCTTTCTGGGACGAGGACGGACAAGCCTACTTGGGGCATTCGCGCGTGGGTGCTGGCCCCATCATCATCCACAAAATGTCAGCCGACGGAAAACAGTTGCTCGACGACGGATTGACAGTCTATACGGGTCCCGTGGCTGAAGGAACGAAGTTTTTGAAACACGAAGGCAATTACTTTCTCATCATCCCCGAAGGCGGTGTGGGAACAGGATGGCAGACGGCACTCCGTTCCAAGAACATCTACGGTCCTTACGAGAAGAAAGTGATTCTGGAACAGGGCGTGACAACGGTGAATGGTCCTCATCAGGGAAATCTGGTTACCACACCCGAAGGCGAATGGTGGCTTTACCACTTCCAGGACACACCAACACAGGGACGCGTGGTACACCTTCAGCCCGTTCGCTGGTTGGAGGGTTGGCCAATGGCTGGCGTTGACCAGAACATGAATGGAATCGGAGAGCCAGTGTATGTGTGGAAGAAACCAGCTACAGGCAAAGAAGTACAGCCATCCTTACCAGCACACAGTGACGAATTCAGCGGTGAGGAACTGACATACAAAGGAGAGAGAAAAGACGGATTGGGATTGCAATGGCAGTGGAACCACAATCCTGTGCATGAGAAATGGAGTTTGAATGAACGCAAAGGATGGCTCACACTCGAAGCCCTGCAAGCACCGCAATTGGCGTTGGCTCGCAACACGCTTTCGCAGAAAGTGATGGGCTATGCTGGCGAAGCTACCACACAAATAGATGCCAGCGACTTCACAGAATCCACACGAGCAGGACTGTGCGTCATCGGCAGTCAGTTTGCTGGCATTGGCGTTTGCAAGAAAGACGGAAAACTTCAGTTCTACACAGAGTTGAACGGCACGACGAAAACACTGGGCAATGCCAGTAAGACAGCCTATCTGCTTGTAAACGTAGATGGCACTCATTTCCAACTGGAATACAGCACCGATGGCAAGCACTTCAGAAAAGCAGGTTCTCCCATCGACATCCATGCAAAAAATTGGAAAGGTCCACGCTTAGGACTTTTCTGCTACAACGAATCTGCTGCCCAAGGCAAGGCACGATTCAATTATTTCCACTATCAAGTAGAGAAACGTACAAACCTGAAGTGAAAAATGAAAAGTGAAAAAAAGACCCACCCCATCCCTCCCTGTGAGGGAGGGAGTAGTCACCCTGATGATTATTTCTATCCCCTCACAGGGGAGTTGGAGGGGTCTTGAGAACTTAAAAAGGACAGAGGACAAGGAACAACGTAGTAATCGAAAATCCTTTAAATCCTTGATTAAAAAGTCAAAGGTCAAAAGCGACCTTAGACCTTAGACCTCAGACCTTAGACCTTAGACATAAAAGGGACAAAGAACAATGTACACGCTTCGGAATTGGTACTTTGTAAGTTGTACTTTGTACTTAACCAAGGCTTTTCACTTAAACACCGGATGGAATCATTAACTTTTAACTTACCTATAAAGAACAAAGTTTTTGCAACATGAAAACAAAAATCTTATTGATTTCTGCCTTGCTGTTGATGACAGGAGGCATAGCAATGGCTCAGAAAAAGAGCCGTGTGGAAGGGAGTTTGAAAGCAGACTTCGTCAGTAGCTATATCTGGCGTGGTCTCCAGTTAGGACGCGTATCTTTTCGACCCGAAATGTCGGTGGGTTGGAAAGGACTGAGCCTCACAGCATGGGGCAGCGTGGGGCTGACCAACCACAAAGATGACAAGACGGAGATTGATATGACTTTGTCGTACCAGACAGGTGGACTCTCCCTGGGTGTCATCGACTATTGGACGGACGAGAACGACAAGCGCTACTTCTTTTACAAGAAGGACAAAACAGGCCATGCCTTCGAAGGTTTCGTGGAGTACGATTTCGGACCACTCACCGCTTCCTGGCAGACATTCTTCGCTGGAGCCGACTATCAGGAAGAAGATGACAAACGCGCCTTCAGTTCCTACTTCCAGTTGGAAGCTCCGTTCCGTCTCGCCACTTGCGACTGGGAGGCAACTTTTGGACTCGTTCCTTGGAAGTCGGATTATTACGACACCTCTGGTTTCAGCGTAACCTATCTGTCTTTACGCGCCACGAAGGACATCAAAATCACAAATTCGTTCTCACTGCCATTGTTTGGCCAGCTGGTTGCCAACCCTGAGAGTCAGAGCTTCTATTTTGTAGCAGGTTTCACCTTAAAAGCATTCTAAGCAAATATGGAACTATTCAGCAAGGAAGAAGTCAATACAGGGCGACAGTGGGCTTTCGACTTCACAAAGGCTTTAGCCATCCTATTCATGGTGGCTGTCCACACATTCATCTACGAATATGGCGAAGAGAACATGAACGAGGGATTCCAATATCGCCTCAACAACATCTACGGCGGAGTGCTGGCGGCTCCAGCCTTCATGCTGTCAATGGGTGTGGGCATCGCCTACAGTCGCAACCATGACCCACGCACCATGTTCAAACGCGGCATCAAACTCATTCTCGCAGGCTACTTGCTCAACGTGGTGCGATGCATTCCGCAGCTGCTGCTTTGGAAAGGAGGCTTCGGAGAGGATCATTTCGGCTTATTCATCGAAGAGCTGAACCTCTTCGACATACTCCAATTTGCAGGATTCGCCTTCCTTCTGTTCGCACTGCTCCGAAGCCTACACGCTTCAGCCAACATCATTCTGCTCGTCGGTCTGGCTCTGTCAGTCTTTGGCACCTTCGTGCGCTCTATCGACATGGGCAGCACAGGCCTCAACCTGCTATGCTATCCCTTCGTAGGAATTCACGTGGGGGAAATCTGGACCAGTTTCCCATTGGCAAACTGGTTCATCTTCGTTGCCGCTGGCTACTGGATAGGCCAGCTCATCCGACGCTGCAACGACCTGAACCGTCTCTATGCCGTAGTCACACCCGTAGCCGCATTCATCTTCACGGTTTGCATGATTTACATGACTCGGCACGACGTTGGCATGTTTGGTGAAGAAAACGACGACTATTTCTACTACCTCACACCCTTCGACTCCTTTGTTTGCATCTTGGGAGCCATCACCGTGTCTGGCATCGGACATTTCTTCATGCCTCACGAGCCAAAGCTGATTTACGACGAGGTGAAGCAAATAGCCAACGACGTGACACGCATCTATCTCATCCATTGGTTCTTTGTCTCTTACGTGATGGGAGGCTTGATTAGCGGAATGCTCGGCCTGCCTCTTCCTGAAATCGTCACAATGTTGATAGCACTGGTGTTCTTGTTCGTATCAGCTTGGATGGCTCGCAGAAAGCCTTTCTCAAACATCAAGATATAAACTTCAACACCGAGGGAAAGAACCGCAACCGACAAGCCTTGCAGAGAATGTCTGAGGTCTGAGGTCTAAGGTCTAAAGTCTAAGGTTAAAGGTCTAACGTCAAAGGTCTGGGGTCTAAGGTTAAAAGCAGCCTTAGACCCCAGACCTTTTCTGATTTCTCTGAGATTGATTATTGATTGAGGATGAGGTTGACCAAACTCACCACATCGCTGATGTCGATGCACTCGTCATCGTCCATGTCGGCAAGCTCCAAGTGTATATTGTTGGCATCGTCAGTCAGGATGTAGTTCACCAGCGCAACCACGTCGCTGATGTCGATTTGTCCGTCTGCATTCACATCGCCTTTCAGCAGTTTCACGGTGTAGGTCAGTTCGCCCGTGATGACAATGCTGCCCAAACCCAGGCACTTGTCTTTCAACGCATAGATATTATAGACAAACTTGTGTTCCGTGGAGAAGGAGGACGACAGCTGCTTGTTGTAGCTGGAATAGAAACCATCGGTGTCCCTGTTTCGGTTCGGCTCCACGGCTGAATAAAGTTTAGTGCCATCAAGACTGAGGTTGAACTTTCCTCCATCGGTACCGATTTTACAGGCATTGAAGGATATGCTGCTTGGCTTGAACTGCACATCGTCAGCCGAGGTCGCAAGGGTGATGGTCAGGGCATTGGCTGACGTGGCACCCGATGCCTTATTCTCCGTCGTACTAATTTCATCGAAGGGTGCATTGTTGACGATGCGTTTGGCAGAGCAACCCAAAGCAGAACCAAGATTCACACTGGCGGTCATCATGCCTTCCACTTCGCTGGAGTAAAGCACGGCAAAGTCGGTGCTTCCCTCATAGAAAGGCAAGGTGATTGTTCCCGTCACGGTTTTGGTCACCACATCCGAGGCAGGTTCTTCCTCTGCCTTCTCTGTATGAAGCACCAGCATCCACCCCACTTGTCCATCGCCACTCGGCGTGAACGTGAGCACACCTGTGGCAGGCGTTTCCAACGTAATCGTATAACTTCGGTCGTCATTGGCAAGACGATTTGGGAACACATAGTCGGTTGCCGAGTAGGTCTTGCCGTTCAGTTCCTTCAGATAGGCTGTTCCTGCGTCCACATTCAGATTACCCGTGATGGTCACACGCTCAATCGTCACACCATCGGGTAGCTCGACAGTGTATTGGTGGTTGCGGGAGAACTTCAGATAGTTGGTTTTAGAAACCACAGCTGGTTCGCCTAATTCCCGAATACTGAGTCCATGCTGGAAAGTCCAATCGCCATTGCTGGTCAGAGCGGAAATCTCATAGTCTGTCACCTGTTGCACCGTTTCCTTGTCGCCCGTCATCGTGCCACCAGCATTCTGATTCGTGGTGATGGTCTCCACCAGCGAATTGATGTAGTTCTCCACGTTCGTATATCCGTTTTCAGCCACAAGCGCACCATCAGCAGCATCGTTCGGATTCAGTCCGTTGGCGGTTTCCCATGCGTCGGGCATTCCGTCACCGTCGCTATCCGTTGGGGCAATTCCACTGTTCAGCGTAGGCCATGCACTCCATGAAGACGATGCTCCTGCCGGCTTGTTGTCGTCTTGCGAATTGATGAAACCACGGCTCAGTCCGTCACCTGTATAGGTGGCAACACCATTGCGCGTATCGCTCACCATCAAGTCGTCGAAAGAGTCACGACAGAGCGAGGCACCAGCATAGTCCAGCACTCGTTCGTAAGCCTGTGCAGCCGTGTGCGTTGTGGTCACGACGTATGGAATAGGCACACCGAGGCGGATGGTGTCCTTCGTGGTCTGCGTGTATGTGCCGTCGCAGTCGCTGGCGTTAATCTGATTGTAGATGCCGTATGTCCAGTTGTCGTTGGTCACATCCGCATACTTGCTGTTGACATTTCCCTCCACAAAGTATTTTCCCCACAAGTGCAGTGTTGGTGCATAGTCAGGATATTCCTCAATATACTTGTTGTTACGAATGCCCAGTCCAGCAATGCGTCTGCCTTTCTTATCGGTTGGTGTGCCAGGACCAGGCTTGTAGTAGTTGTTGACAATGTTCACCTTCATGCCCTCACCACCATAGCAGCCATTGCCGCCAAAGTTGTAGATGACATTGTTGCGCATGTCCATGCGCTCGTCGAGTTGCGTGGTGAAACGTGGACCGAGGCGTGGCGTGCGGGAAGTGTGATGAACAAGCAGGTTGTGATGGAACGAAGCACCGCTTCCTCCCCAGTTGCCGCCATAGCCATGCGCACCTTTCGTATGTCCACTTTCCACCAAACTCTGCGCCACCAAGCACCACTGCACGGTGGTGTTCTTGTTGCCCAGCACCGACAGACATTCGTCGATGGACCAACTTACGGAGCAGTGGTCGATGATGATGTCCTGCTGGTCCAACGCACCAAAGCCGTCCCATCCGTCAGCACCGTTCAGCAGCACATTCTTGTTGCCCAATCGGAAGCGCATATAACGCACAATCACATTGTTGCCCTTGATGGCACAAGGATAGTCAGCCACACAGATGCCATCGCCAGGAGCCGTCTGTCCAGCAATGGTGACATTGCCACCGATGCTGAGAGCCGACTCCAGATGAATCGTACCCGACACATCAAACACAATCGTCTTCGCCCCTGCCTGTCCTAATGCCCAGCGCAACGAACCCGTGCCCGAGTCATTCAGATTGCTCACATGATACACTTTTCCTCCCCTGCCTCCTGTGACATATCGCCCGAATCCCTCTGCTCCAGGGAAGGCAGGCTGTTTCTCCACCGCCTGTGTAGTATCGTCCTTTGTAGCGCCCAGCATCGTAGGCATGATGCTCATCAAGAGACAAAGCATCATCAGATGTTTCAACAAATTGCAATTTCTCATCATGTTGAAAGATGTTAGTATTAGCTGTTGAGTTCTTATATGTAATGATAAAAAGGAACAGTTCGTTTATGTTTTGAAGATATTTAGTTCGTTTTGAGAAGCACCTCGCCAAGCACTCGCAGTTCATTTTTTTCTATTGTAAAACTTCATATCTTCAAATAGTATCTGTCATTACCGTAACAAGCGTTACCTTTGCAAATATACAATAATAATGATGATACTTCCAAACAAAAGCATTGAAAAATAAAGTATAGAGTTTAACGTGAAGCGTGAAGAGAAGAACAAAGTACAATATACAATCAAGGATTTTAAAGGGATTCTTTGATTAAACGCTAAACACAAAATCGTGTTCATTGTCCTTTGTTCTTTGTACTTTCTTTGTACTTAATAGTACTCATTCTCCCTCATAAACTCGTCTGCCACGTATGGGTCGCCATAAAGATAAAGACCTGTCGATTTGTCATGCAAATCGGCACACGTCTTGCTTTCATAGAACAGTTTGAGTGCCCTCAGTGGTTCTATGTCAAGTCGCTTGGAGAGCAGCATAGCAATGGCTCCAATGCGGTTACTCATCAAAATCTCCTGAACAATGGGAGTTTTAACTGGGTCATCCTTAAAGTTCTTCGGTTCCATCGAATTTCAGATATTTATCCGTCAGTTGCTGATTGAGCAAACAAATCTGGTTATTGGGCTGATGCTCTGATAGTCGGGACAGTGCCGTTTCCATTGTCATCAAGCCCTGCATGAATAAATTCACAGTGTCCACAACGCGGTCATTAGCCACACCACCCTCTATGTAATCATAATCCTTGGCAGGATTCTGCTCCGTTCTACTCGCCACAATAAATCGCAACCACTCTTCATCGTATGCTTTGAAAATCAAAACGTGACCTTCCGAGAGAAATCCATCACGATTCAACTTATATCGATTCAGTATAGGTGTTTCCATCTTACTACGAGCCATTCTGATGGCCCAATCAACAGCTTGCTGCCTAATATCTGTCACATAGAATCCCTGTCCAAAGTCCAGATTTTGCCTGCCAAACTTACAAATCGGATGCTTCACCATCAACGTCGTTCCATGATAAACAATCAAATCCCTCATGCCTTTGCCTCCCAATTCTTTAAGCAAGTGATTAGGTCGTTCACTATGTTTTCTCGGCTCTCGGTGTGCAGAGTCTCATAGCAGGGATAGATGTAGTTGTCTATCATGTTCACCTTATTCATTCTGTCATATACCTCCTTGTAGCTTACCCCCAGCGTGCGAGCTGTTGCCTCAATACAGGTGGACACGAATGCCATCATGACCTGCATCTTTGGTATTTCTATGATTGTTTCCATGATTCATCGCAACTTGATTGCGCCAAAGATAGTGAATTCTTTTCATATTTCATTTCTTTTTGCAAAAGAATCAACGACTTTGGCTGCTTTTACGCATGATGTGAATCCTTAGCACTTACATATCGACTCACAAAACAAAGGAGCCTGCACGAAGATGGTGGTGCAGGCTCCTTTGTAGTTATGCCAAGATGGAAGGGTCACTTGATGACAACCTTCTTGCCATTATAGATATAGACTCCCTTGGTAGAAGGGTAACCGTCGAGATGACATCCCTGAAGAGAGTACCAGCCGCTGGTATTCTCCTGCTTCTCTTCTTTCACTTCGCTGATGTCAACAGTCGATGGAGTGCTGGTGTCCTCAGTCAGCCAACTCGTGCCGAGTGGGAAAGTGATGAGATTCTTGTCCATCGGCTCTGTGCTGAAGTCGAACATATCATCATCGTAAGCCTTGTCGTTAGTCAGGGTGAAGTTGTACAAAGAGCCGTATGTTGCACAGAACGGCTTAGTGATAGTCTTACCATTATTCGAGGTGGCTTTGATGTAATATTCAACAGGGATGCCATCGGCAAGCGACTGTCCCTCCGTGAAAACATCAAGGTCGATGGCAGTGCTCCAGCGATTGCCGTTAGCTGTCAAGCTGACGGTTTGCCATTTGCCGTCATTCACACGAAACACCAGTTCGGCAGTTTGAATGCCACTCTTGTTGGTGATGATGGCACTAAACGGAATGGATTCAAGAGTTCCAGGATTGACATCGCCGTAGATGTTCTTATGCAGAATGCGGACAGGATTATCTGCTGGTATCTGCTTGGTGACGCAATGAATCGAACCACCCGATTGGTCAAACTGACGCATGTCGATGCAGTAGAAAGAATAGCCAGGATAGCGTTTCTGGAGTGTCATGATATTGGCGCGGTCCCAAGCTTCTGTTGGCATACCATCGTTACCCACTGGTGAGAAACAAGGCTGCACGATGACATTGTTCACAATGAGGTGGTTGGCGTATGTTCGAGTGTAATTTGCATAGTCCTCCTCGCTGGTAAAATAGCTTCCATCGTCAAGTGCAGGGAAAGGAAGCCGCCCCATGTCATAGTATTTGCGTCCCCAAAAAGTAGGCCGAGTGAACAGGTATGACACATTCTGCTCAACGATGTCGTAATCAGACCAAAGGCTATAGTCCTCGGGCATAGCGGCAAAGAGGAACGAGTTTTCGTCAATGGCATCAGCATAGAGGTCCATGTGGCCTGTACCTCCGTCGTAGTTCAAATGAGGTACGACCGTCGTCTGCCGTTGTCCCAACATTTCGCTCAAGGCAGTCTTCACCTGTGCAGCCGTGAGTGCTTCCCTCGGCATGAGACGAATGGTGTTAAAGTCTTTTCCGTCCCAGATATAATATCCCTCCGTGGTTAAATTATTGTAGTAAACAGCTGTTGAGGTGACCAATCCTCCAACGCCATCTACAAGGCAGTTTCCTCCCTCCCACAGCACATCAGTCTTATAGTTAGGAATGCCCATCTCCCTGTGAAGCACCGATGGTAGCAGGTCGTCAAGAGAACGGGGCGTTCCATAGTTGAAGTCGAGCATGGCAAGTTCGTCTTCATCTCCATAGTAGAAGCAGATAGGGCCGCAGTCACGAAACCAAAAACTGTTGCCCGAAGCTACAAAGAAGCGTAGGTTGTCATGACGAAGTCCCAGGTCTTGCAGGATATTGCGCACCTTCTCCTCATCCTCTGCCGCTTCAATGCGTACCCAGGCTTCAGCTCCTCCCTGCTGGATGGCATCGATGATGTAATAGAATATCTTGGAAAACTGATGCTGAAAATCAAGTACAGATTTGTAGGGACCAGTACCTACCGTCTCTTTTTTGGCAAGCTTCCCATTTTTGAAAATGTAGTTGGCCCATCCCTTGACAATAGGTTCCGCGTAGTATCTCTCGTCCTCTTCATATCCCGGAACCAGGTGTGAGTATGGAAGCGTGACAACAATAGCCTTCACCTCTTCCCATTCGCCAGGAAACCACACACGTTCAGGAAAATTCAAGGGTTCACCCAAAGCATCATGTGCCACACGTCGCATCTTCTCTGTTGCCATCGGAATCTTAGGTTTAGGATAATCGTCAGGAACAGCGCGCTGGTTCATCATCTGGTACAAAGTTCTCTCCTTCGGCAGAGGCTTTGTGAACAACTCCTGGGCTTGAGCCACAGAGCTCATTGCCAAGAACGACATCGGGAGAAACATTGATTTGCAAAGGGGCACAACATTTCTCACGAAAGATTTAAGAGTAAAAGTTTTCATCATAATTTTAAGTTTTTGAGTTCTTTAGTTCTTTAGTTTTTGAGTTCTCGCTGAATAGTAATTTTCAGTCAACAAATTATCACAAATTATTTCAAAAACACAATCTAAATTTGTGCCTTATTGGTGTTCATTTGTTGACAAAAAAGGATATTCGTAGATTCACTTTTCACTTGCATGTGCGATTTTAGAATTACATGCAAATATAGATAAAAAATTTTGCATAATCAGTCAATCGATAAAAAAATATAAACACACTGCTCCGAATTCACACCTTTCACACATGAAATCAAGGCGCACATATATCCAATCCCGAATCTCCCCGAACGTCAAGTCTCGTTATTACCTATATAAGGAATTATCGGCTTCAGCGAAATAATCAGCCCCTCATACGACATAAACTTAACCATGAATGACTGTATCATCGGTGGTACAAAGTTCTATGATGATATCAAAAACCATTTGAAAGCCTCTCCAACAATGCAGGAGAAACCAAGATAAAACCAGCAATACGGGGACTTGTAGCTGCATAAATACTAATTTTTCATTCCTTTTGCGACAGGAACCGAGTGACTTTTCATGGTTTGACGCAAAACAAAGGAGGTTGTCGCAACAAAATGGGAAGAAAATCATGGAATAATTATGGTTCAGTGAAAATCCGCCATAACTTTGCATCGTCAAAAGAAGCAAAAGTAAGTTTTTTTCATAAGGTTAGTTTAGTAAGTAAAAAGGGAAGGGATAGGAGTAGAATCTTATCCCTTATTTCTTGTTTGTGAGGATTGAAGACGATGGCCAGAATAATCTTCTATAGGGTTCAATTCCATATCCATGAAAATATCATTTTCGAATACTATGATTAGCTATTATTTTGAGTCAACTTAATTATTCCAGTTACCCATTGCCTGTGGTTGGCAAATTATCAAAACATCCATGAAATCAGACTGATTTGTCCTCTCTCTTGCTTCCAGAATAACCCACCTGAAATCTACGGCTGATGTCGAAGTATATGCAATCTATTTCAAACGGATTCTCCTAAAAATGCAGACAATCTTTACCATTGCAGACACTTTGTTTCGTCATTTTAAGGCAACAGAATGGATACTTTCTTTCTATGTATTCATATTCTTGGTGAACGTCAATGACGCAAAAAGCTGTTTCTGGAGACTTGCCATCACCTGTTCTTTCTATTGTTTGCATCAGAAGACGTTCTTGTGGAGTATCTACCATATAGTCGTCTTCCATCACGTTATTCAAGGCTTCTTCAAACAGATCATCAATAACATCAGATGAATCAGGTTCCATATCGAATTCAGAAGAATTATCCCTCCAATAATCCATGAAAAAAGAATCCTCCAGATTTCCTTCTGCATAGTCATTGGTGAAGGTAAATCCATACATCATGGCTCGAAGAGTCTCTACATCCAGCTCCAGTTCCCTACTCTTCCATGCTTGAATGACATCCTGGTCATAAGCATTCTTGTATTGGTTGAAGTCAACCTTTGTGAAAGAATCGTTCAATTCCATAGTCTGTGTTTCTTTTTACTTTTTAACAAACAAATATAGTCGTTTTTCGGAATATTCAAATACAGAGTATTGCAATTCACTAAATATCAAACTGTTGCTATTAATTAGCAAACCTTATTAAATGGTCAGTCCATGACAATAACGAACATAGCCGTGAAGTAGCACCGTTAGCCTCTCCACGTACCTAAGTCTCGTATTTTCAATGTTTTTTTCATCATCTTGTTTGTAATTAGTTGCACGTAAACTTATGCCTTACTAATTCGCATCCTTTTTCCCACCGTGGCCATGATGCAAGCTCGGTTGGAGCGGTATTGTTCCGTCTCTTGATGCTTCGAAAGAGTAATGCAATGATAGGGAAAAGAAACGAGAACAGCCGCAGATAATGACAATTATTTTTGACAGAATGAAAAAAGCGATGGCAGAGCCGTGCCAATGACAAGAATCATGACGCAACACTTGCGATGCCAAACGATGATGTATCAAAATGCAATTTTCTAACTTTGCAACTATATAGAACATGGCACAAAAAAAAGGGAAACCCCATCCCTGAGATTCCCCGTTTCCTATTACCAGCCATATATTAGAGCAAATGGAATTATCTGCGTCCAAAATACCCAACGCCGTTACCACGACCCTTGTTCTGAGCAACCTGGTTGTTGTAGCGGTCACGGGACTTGCCAGCAGTGTTCCGATTATTCTTATTCGTATTCCTCCAGGTCGAAGCATTACCATGACCGTTGTTACCCTTTGGCTTCATGGAAGCATAGTGGTTGGCTGGTTTCCTGTTGTTTCCACCCTTATAGCTTGCATATTCCTTTGGATGTGCCATATAGAAGTGGCTCTTGTTGCCATAGTGAGTATAGACATTGAAAGTCCAATAACCGTTATGCCATGTGAGCGGACGATAGAAGTAGGACAGGCCGATGTACTTGTTGTACTGATAGGCGGTCAGGACATACTGTAGGTCTGTATTGCGGCGATTCCACCATACACCGTACACGTCGTTGCGTCCGTTGACACTCATCATGTAGTCCAGATTGATTTCATAGACTGCATCATACTGGGCATTTGTCAGGGAAAGCTCCCAAGCCATCTTGTCGGAGAGATACAGGGCTTCTTTCTTAGCCTCCATATAGCTCATAGCGTTGGCAGTGATAGTCATTACCATCAACATTGCCATAAACATCATTTTCTTCATAATCAGTTCTCCTATCTTTTAGAGTTAGACAATTTGTTTCTTGTTTTCACTACTATGACTAAATAAAGGAGGCGAAAAGTCGGAGATTATTCCTATAAATGATGGTGGATTTCCCTATATCTCAGGGGTGGATTTTCCATCAGAGATGCAAAATACAACGCTGAAGGAGACAAAAAATTTTCATTAAGGACCGGTTTGACCAAGTTACCTGAAGGACTTGGATTCGCTACAAAGATAACAAGTCTTTTTGGCATCGATATTTTTTAGTGCTATTTACACCCTAAAAGAACTCGAAATTTTTTTGCTAAAAAAGTAAATAGTATCAAATTGACGAAAACTACCAAGGGTTTAATTCATGAGTATGTCGATGAATAATGATGGCATTTCGTTTTGAAGAAAATTGATAATTATATTTGTGCTTGAATTCGTCGAAATAACTATTAATAATGAAAAAGAGAGTAACCTGATAGAAAAAAAACTCATTATTTTTGTCATGTAATGGATTCTTACTACCTTTACAACAGATAATTTCCATTTGAAGGTTATCTAATGAGAATTCAATGAATACAACATGCAAAAAAATGTTTATGAGAAAAGTATCTTTAGGTTTAGTTGCAGGACTAACCTTGTTTTTGACAGTAAACTGCAACAATGGTGCAAATGCGAATGCAAACAATACATCCGACAACCTCTTCAACGACAACATTGCCACCAATGAAACCAAAGCCAACACTGAACAAATTCAAGATACGATGGTGCTCGGCAAACTCTATTTCGTCAATCTCAAAGAGGGAGAACAACCCGTCATGACAGGTTTGAGTTTATTTGGCAACCGTTGCGGCAGTGAGGATTTCAACCATAAGCCTTACGCAACGGAAGGCATCCGTTCTGTTTTTGAACTAGATGAATGGATTGAGTTTCATCCACAAACAAACGCAACGACTGGTATCAAAGTGATGGTTTTCAAGCACAAGGTCGATCAGGGCTTTTACATGAAAAACACCTTAAACGACGAAACACCTGACTATGTTCTGGGGTGTGATCTGAATAAAGATCCAGATGCGGAAGAAACCGAACATTGGGGGTCTTTCTACCTCCATCCTGAAGAAGTCGCTCCTGGCTACTATGACTTTGTTTTCATCTACAAAAATAAGGTTTTTGCCACCATGCTCACCCAATTCTATAAGGTTTCAGAAATATACGAAAAATCTGATTCGGAGTTGGAGAAGTTAATGGCAAAAAGTATCAATCAATAAAGGAAAAAACTTTTAGAACGCCCTTTTTTTGTTCAAACATTGCAATTTGTAGAAAGGACTTCAAGAGAATCCACCAACATCATATTGTTTGTATCATCAATAGTACAAAGTGTTTGAAATTAATACTATCGATTTCCAGTAAAGACAATCAACAGACAAAGAAGATTTGTAAAAATCCAAGATGATTGTCACGTTTGGTAATTCAAGATATGATGTGAATGGTCACGGCAATGTTGATATTAGCGACGTGGTGACGCTTGTCAATTATATCTTAGGACAATAACAACAAATGATAATCCCAGGTGGCTTCACTTGGGATTTTTTTCGGCTCTTACCTTATATATTTATAGGATAGCAGCCCACCGAGAAATAATCACGACTGGAATTGTGAAAATCATTGGAAAGAACTACGGATGGTTTTAGTCATGATAATAATTTGGAAAGGTGGATTTATGTTTATAAGTTTTTTCCTTTGGTTCATAAAAATTTGTAAGAAAGAGAATGTAAATACATATTATTTTGTATTTTTGCAAAATAAATTGTGATGAGATGAAAGTCATGCTTTTCTGTCTCATAGTGCTGATGATGTGGAAACTAACTAACGCCACTTTTTAATAAGTGGAATTAAAAGAATATATTTATGAAAACTATGATGAAGAATTCAAACTTAATGACACGGGTGGCACTGACGCTGCTCGTGATGATGCTCACTGCCACGACTGCATGGGCAGACGACAGCGGCTCGTGCGGT
>OCVV011253909.1_pt1 | contig 20077 bp, 31 predicted proteins | sample 1539721 | NCBI WGS metagenome assembly OCVV01 (sample SAMN02144230, study PRJEB22623) | gut metagenome | biome: sheep rumen | host: Ovis aries | place: New Zealand
ACTGAACTTCTTTGAGCCATATCCTAATGACTACCAAACACCATTAGGGTCGTTGAGAGCGTGTGTCGATGACGCACCAAGCATAGACATCTGCTTATGCCGAGAGTGTACGGAGCGAGATGATGATTGGTGTATGTATTTTGGCAAGATGATTAACCCCGATGACTTCTGCTCATACGGAGAAAGGAGAGAGCCGTGAGAATGATTGATGCTGATGCGTTTAAGACTTGGATTGATGAGTATGTTAGCGTGTTCAAGAAGTCTGATAAAGCGGAAATCAAAGGCTACATTTCGCATCAACCAAGCATAAACATCGTCACTTGCGGAGAGTGCAAGCAGAGAACTGACAGAGATTACAAAGTATGGGGTAAAGGGTTCTGCGAAATGCTTCGAGGATGGACAAAAGACGATGATTACTGTGCGTGGGGAGAAAGAGAGGGCGAGTGATGACAAGAATGGTATCCCAAATATTATGGGAGTATTGCATGGGTGAACTTGGTATTGACGGCAACAATTACGAAAACGATACATTTGCCGTTCATTCATACGATTGGGAAGACGAGGACAATAACGAGTGGCACTTTTGGCACAAGCCAAGCGGATTGAAAGTGCAATGGTATAAATATCCGCTTCGAGGATTTGAAGCCAATATGTACATTACGGATGACCAATTCCTCGATGCATTGCGTGATTGTACAAACTCAATGGAAGATGGCAAGCGTTTTAAAGTTCTGCACGAGGTGCGCAAATGGTGGAATGCCGAGCAGACCGAGAACAATTCGGAAAAGCCGAACAACTGCGAACACATAACCGAAGATGGTGTAACTTGTGCAAAATATCCCGCTTGCGATGATTGCCTTGACAACCCTTTAAACAATGTAAAAGGTTCTGAAAGGTTGGTAAAAGGTTCTGAAAGGAGTAGTAAATGACCATTGACATAAGTCAAGAAGATTTCGGCACACTCTGCGTATGTGCCTTGAGATACTGTCACGGAAGACAGACATATATGCCGAGCCTTGTGCAGACCATAGTTATAAGGCACTTCAAGGACTTGTCTGACAGGGACTTGAAAGTCATAGCAGATGATGAGCGTTTCCAAGAAGATTTAGGTCTATGGGGCGATACCTGCGACAAGGTTGATTGGAAGAATTTTTATCAGATTCTGCGTGAGTGGCAGACGGAAAGGAGCGAGTAGATGGGCATTGATTCAAACAAAGAAGCATATCAGATGATGAAGAACACTTTAGGTTCAATCGAAAACAGATTCCGAGAAGCCTATAACAAAGGGTACAAAGACGGATTAAGAGATGGAGCAAGCCAAGTAACGGCAAAGTTAGTCAGCAAGATACTTGAGGAAACTGAAGCCGATACTCCGCAGACGGATTCCACAGGCTCACCGATAGGAGATTATCGTGACGGAGTGGGTGCGTGGCAGACGGATTGCGGATGGGGGAAAGCTAATGAGTAAATACGCAGAGGATAAAGCCCGCGTGGATCACATCGCGGAGCAAATAGCAAACAGGGAACCTATAAAGGAATGGGTAGCGCTGTACTGGCTGGCTGTAGCAGTAGGGCACCTGCTGGAGTGGGTGGTTAAACATGGCAAAGAATAACGGCATAGTTAGACCGATACTGACGGCAAGGTGTAAACGCTGTGGCAGGCTATACGCACGGCAACACCCGAAAGACACACAACAATACTGTGAAAGGTGCAGGGATGGAAACAAATACAATACTGTGGGTGCTACTAATAATTGTGGCACTGGTAATAGCAACAAAGGATGGTGAGTTATGAGTGTGAGCCTTTACGCATATGAAGCATGGAAGTGTGATGGCGAATACTGCTGTGGTGACTGCGATCACTGCTACAAAGCAAAGATAGAGCAAGACGGATGGGTGACATGGAATGATATATCTAACACACAGGAAGATGTACCTGCAGTACATACAGGCACAGGAAACGGTACAAAACATACTCGATGAGCAGACGGTGCTGTTCCAGCTTACACAGCCGAAATCCAGCGTTACAGACGCCGAACGGGTGAGTGGTGGTAGTAATACACCTAAAGCAGAAGAGTACGTTATAGGCATGGAAGAAGCGCACATAAAGGAACGGCTTGCAGTAGCTAAAGACTTGATGTATGAAAGGCAGGCGCTACTGCAGGCAAAGGAAACAGAACTGCGCAGATCACACAACATCTATGATGCTGTATACCTTGCAAAGTGGGTGGACGGGTACAAGGCAGACAAAATGCTGGCGGTGCTCAAGACCCGTGGTTTTTACTACAGCCGTTCGCAGGTTTACAACATCATGAAGAGGATCAGCAAGCAACTGGAGCGGGATTTATAGTGCGCTGGCGGTTAAGTTAAAGTTAAAGGAGCGTGAAATGAAAATTGGGTTAATTGATGTGGACGGGCACAACTTTCCGAGCCTGCCACTCATGAAGCTATCTGCATGGCACAAGCGACAGGGCGACAGCGTAGAGTGGTATAACCCGTGGGCTGGCCTTGTAGAGCCGTATGACAAGGTGTACATGAGCAAGGTGTTTAGCTTTACACCCGACTACGGGAACCCTGTATACGCTAAAGAAGTGAGCAGGGGCGGTAGTGGGTACTGCATAAGCACAGCACACGGCAGGGAAACATATGATACCAAAATTGACACAGCACTGCCGTATGAGGTGGAACATATATACCCCGACTACGGGCTGTACGGGATCACCGACACTGCATACGGCTTTCTGACGCGAGGGTGCCCGCGTGGGTGCGGGTTCTGCCATGTAGCAACTAAAGAGGGCAAACACAGCTATAAAGTGGCAGACCTGCATGAGTTTTGGCGGGGACAGCCGAATATAGTGCTGTGCGACCCTAACATACTGGCCTGCGCGGATCACATGGAACTGCTACAGCAACTGATATACAGCAAGGCTACGGTAGAAATAAATCAAGGGCTTGACATAAGGCTGGTAACAGACGAGAACCTTGAACTGATAAGGCAGATAAAAATGCGCAGTATACACCTCGCGTATGACAGGTATCAAGATAAGGCCATAGTAGAACCACGCCTGCAGGCCTTTAAAGAAAAGACGGGCTATGACAAGAACAAGGGCGGGGTGCTGGTGTACATACTGGTGAACTATGACACTACGCTGGAACAGGATATAGAGCGCATACAGTTCTGCAGATCATTAAACTTTGCGCCATATCCGATGATATATGACAAAGAGCATTGCGACCCTGTATACAAGAGCCTACAGCGCTGGTGCAATAATTACATATTTTGGAAAGTGCCTACATTTGAAGAGTACAATACAAAGGAGCATAGAAATGAACAGTAGAACAAAAGGCGCAAACGGTGAGCGCGAACTGGCGCAGTTACTACGCAATCAAGGGCACATGGATGCCCGCAGGGGACAGCAGTACAGCGGGCTGAACGGCGATGCTGATGTGGTAGGCCTGCAGGGCGTGCACATTGAGTGCAAACGGGTGGAGCGCTTTACAGATGAGCCTGCGTTAAAACAGGCAGAGCGTGACGCAAGGGCTGGCGAGGTGCCAGTGGTAATATATAGACGCAATAAGGAGCGCTGGAAAGTGGTATTAAGGCAAGATATAGCGGACTTGATATGGCAGGTGCTGACTGCAGATCAAAAGCAGTACATACATGACAATTTAAAACTTCGGACAAAATTAGACAAATAACCTGCTAAAATGTAAGTGTCATTCATTGAACTTGCACATAATTTAAGAACGCTCCTTTCGGGAAAAGGCTGGTGCTACAGGGCATCGGCCTTTTTCTGTGGGTAAAACGTATGAAAGAATTTAAGAGTTTTTATAAAACAGTAGAGGGCAACGAGGGCAACAAGTGCATACACCCTACAAGGCTGGACACATACGGCTGTGGCTGTCAGCACAACTGCAGTTATTGCTACGCACGGAGCCTGCTGGACTTCCGTGGTATGTGGGATAGCAATGAGCCTGCAGTAGCACCTATAGCCGAGATAGAAAAGGTGGTCAAAAGACTGCCGAAAGAGGTGGTACGGCTGGGCGGTATGACCGACTGCTACCAGCCTATAGAACGGCAGGTGCGAAACACAAGGCGCACGATACAGCTACTGAACAAGTACAGAGTACCGTATCTGATAGTTACAAAGTCGGCAATAATCCTTGATGATATTGACATACTGGACAAGGAGCTGGCGCACATACAGATAACTATAACAACTACGGACGATGCGCTGTCGCTGACCTATGAAAATGCCAGCGTGCCGAGCGAGCGCATAAAGGCGGTGGAAACACTGCAGGCGCACGGCTTTGATGTGCAGGTAAGACTATCACCGTACATTCCCGAGTACGTGGATATAGACAAGATCAATGCAATAAAGTGCGACAAGATACTGGTGGAATTTCTGCGGGTGAACCCGTTTATAAGGCAGTGGTTCGACATTGACTATTCGCCGTATAAGGTAAAAAGGAACGGCTACTGGCACCTGCCTTTGAGGGAAAAGAAAAAACTGCTTGAACCGCTGAATTTTGCCGAAATAAGCGTATGCGAGGACGAAAGCATGGCATATGTTTACTGGAAGTATCATGTGAACAACAATCCCGATGATTGTTGCAATTTAAGGAGGACAATTTGAATATCGTAGACAAAAGGCTGGACGAACTACAGCCTTATGACAACAACCCGCGCAAGAATGACGGTGCAGTGCCATATGTAGCAGAAAGCATAAGGCGCTACGGCTTCAAGGTGCCTATAGTCATTGACAAGGATGGCGTGATTGTAGCAGGGCATACAAGATACCTCGCCAGTATAGAGCTGGGGCTGGAAACAGTGCCGTGCATTGTTGCTGACGATCTAACAGACGAGCAGGTGCGCGAGTTTAGGCTGGTAGACAACAAAGTGGCTGAATATGCTACATGGGACTACGATATGCTGGAGCTGGAACTTGAGGATCTCGATTTTGATTATGATGAGTTCGGGTTCGACCTGCCGAGCGACAAAGACACAAGCCCGTATGATGGCGGTGGCGAACAGGGTTCACTGCAGAGGGATTTTATAGCCCCGCCTTTCAGCATACTGGACGGCAGACAGGGCTACTGGCTTGACAGGAAACGCTGGTGGAAAGAGCAGATCAACGACAAAGGGCAGGCAAGGGCTGTATCAATCATAGATACAAACATAAGCAGAGGCGAAAGCGCTTCGATACTCGACCCTGCATTGTCAGAGGTGATACTGCAGTGGTTTACGCCGTATACAGGCGCAAAGGTGTTTGACAACTTTGCTGGCGATACGGTGTTCGGCTATGTGGCAGGCAGTTTAGGCCACAGCTTTACAGGTATAGAACTGCGCAAGGAACAGGCAGAGTTTAATAACGAGCGCACTATGGAGCTGGATGCGCACTATATATGCGATGATGGGCGCAACGTAGACAAGCACTTGCAGGCAGGGTCACAGGATTTATATTTCAGCTGTCCACCTTACTATGACCTTGAGGTGTACAGCGATGACCCTAACGATGCCAGCAATCAAGCAAGCTATGAGGAGTTTTATCAGATACTGGATGAAGCATTTACTAAAGCCATAGCGTGCCTTAAGGACAACAGGTTCGCGGTGGTAGTGGTAGGCAACATCAGAAATGACAAGACAGGCGGGTACTACAACTTCGTGGGGGATGTAGTTAATACGTTCATACGCAATGGAATGTATTTCTACAATGACATGATACTGATAGACCCTATAGGCAGTGCAGGCATAAGGGCACGCAAAAGCATGTTAAGGCGCAAGGTGGTAAAGGTGCATCAGAATGTGCTGGTGTTCTATAAAGGCGACCACAAGCAGATAGACAGCCTGTTCCCGAAGATAGAGGTGCGGATAGATGATAGCGAAGATGAACAAGTGGAGTGGCTGGATAACTGAAACTGACCCCGCCACATTAGACAATACATACAAGACAAGGCTGTTAACTGCAGGCTTCAAAATACTAAAAGAGTGCGAACATCACTTTCAGCCGTATGGATATACAAAGCTGTACCTGCTGGCAGAAAGCCACTTCGCAATACACACATTCCCCGAAGAGGGCAAGACCTACATAGAGCTGTCAAGCTGTGTGGACGAGCCTTTTAATAGGTTTATGAGCTATGAACAGATCAGAACTGATACAGGAAATAAACAGGGTGGAAACAGCCCTGCATAACACAACAAGCAGAAAGCTACAGCATGACTACGGCAGATACCTTAAAAGGCTACGCAGTCAGCTACGCAATTATGATAGGAGCATGAGCAAATGGCAGGCACAGACAACTTAAAGCCTTTCACCAGCGAGCAAAGCCGTGCTGAAGCCGTGGCAAATGGCACGAAAGGCGGTATAGCAAGCGGTGAAGCCCGCAGGCGTAAACGGGACATAAGGCTGGCACTGGAAGCCCTACTGGAAAAGGACATACAGGATAAGCACGGCAATACTATGTCAACAGCTGAAGCTATAGCGCTAAAGCAGATAGAAAAAGCACTAAAGGGCGACACTAAAGCCTTTGAGGTAGTACGTGATACTGCAGGGCAGAAACCTATGGACAAGGTAGAAGTAACTGGCCTTGATGCTGAAAAGGCAAAGCTGGACGAACTGCTAAAGCAAAGGAAAGAGCGCAATGCTGGTAAGCAGTAAATACAATGACTTTTTGGACACCTACGCAAAAGTGGAGTTCCTTGAGGGCACAACAAGTGCAGGCAAGACCACAGTAGGTGTCTTTAAGTTTATGCTGGATGTAGCTGAAAGCAAGCAGTCACAGCACATACTGGCAGGCCTTGATACAGGCACGATAGAAAAAAATATCATCAGCAAGCCCTATGGGATCATAGACGAATGGGGCGACCTTGTAGAGTATAAAGGCGGTGGCACCAGCTTGGAAAAGCTACCTCACCTGCTGTTTTATACCAACAATGGCACGAAGAAGATATATGTGCTGGGCTACGATGATAAGGCACGCTGGAAAAAGGCGCTGGGAAACCAGTACGGCGTGCTGTATATAGACGAGATCAACATAGCAAACATGGAGTTTGTTCGGGAATCAATGATGCGGTGCGACAAGGTTATAGCAACGCTGAACCCCGATGACCCTGCGCTCCCTATTTACAAGGAGTACATAAACCACAGCAGGCCACTGCCACAGTACGCGCAAGATGTGCCCGCTGACATACTAAAGGAACTGAACGAGCCAGCGAAAGAGGGCTGGGTGCACTGGTTTTTCGGGTTTAAAGATAACATCGCACTAACACCCGAAAAGATACAGACCATTATTGACAACGTACCTGCAGGCACAAAGCTGTACAAGAACAAGATACAGGGCATAAGGTGCAGGGCGACAGGGCTTGTTTTTGGCAATTTTACAAGTGAAAACACAATAAGCGCAAAGGCGTTAAAGGAACAGCAAAAGGCTGGCGACATCGTATTTAAACGGCTTGTGCTGGGTGTAGATACATCCTACAGTAGCAAGTCGCCCGACACCATAGCTATGGAGCTGTGCGGTATAACCACAGACGGCGACCTTTACACGCTGGAAGAGCGCACCTTTAACAACGCGGAAAGGAACCAGCCACTGGCACCGAGCGATGTAGTACGGGAGATAGTAGCATTCGCTGACTTTTGCCGTGTGGCATGGGGCGACTTTCGCAACATCTTTATAGACAGCGCAGATCAAGCAACAATAACGGAGTGTCTAAAGTATAAGCGTGAGAACGGCTGTATATACCTGTTCACGCCTGCATACAAGGACATGAAGATAATCGACAGGATTAATTTACAACTGGGCTGGATAGCGAAGCACCAGTACACCGTAGTAGACACATGCAGTGAACACATACGGGAAATGGGTGTATATAGCTGGCAAGAGGACAAAGATATTCCCGAGGATGGCAACGACCACACTATTAACGCTGTGCAGTACGCATGGCTACCTTTCGTCAGTGATATTGGATAGGAGTAACAATGGGATTCATGGACAACGTTAGAAAAAGGATGCAGAGCTGGCTACAGATCAACCCGCCAATAGCAATGCTCATAAACCTGCAAGAGGTGCTGGACTTTGAGGGCAACGCTATAAAGAACCGCATATGGTACAGGGGCGACCCGAACGAGATAGAGCAGTTATACTGGCAGATACCAAAACACGCATCCAGTACAATGTTCAATATGTTTTGGGCATCACGTGCTACTGCAGGCATGGAAATGCGCAAGATACACACAGGCCTGCCTGCAACTATGGTAGACCTGCTGGCTGGGATCATATCGAGCAACATCAATGACATAACGTTTACAAAGTCAATGCCAGTAGGCGAGCTGTGGGAAGAGATAGACAAAGAAAACCACATCAAAAAGCTGGTTGAAAAGGCTGTTAAAGAGGTGCTGGTGGTAGGCGATGGCGCGTTTAAGCTGTCTGTAGACCCCGAGATAAGCGACAAGCCTATCATTGAATTTTGGGGCGGTGACCGCATTGACTTTAAATGCAAGCGCGGACGCATACAGGAAGTGATATTTAAGTCTTACTACCAAACAGGCGGGGAGACATACGAACTTAAAGAGCACTACGGACACGGCTATGTAGACTATGAGTTGTTCCGTGGCGATGAACCTATTGACATGAGCGTGGACGAACAGTTTGACGGGCTGGTGCGTACTGAATGGGATAGTGACGATATGATGGCTATACCTGTTATGTTCTACGCCAGCAACAAGTGGGAAAACCGCGGACAGTCAATATTTGACCGTAAGATAGACGCCTTTGACAGCTTTGATGAAGCATACAGCCAGTGGATTGACGCATTAAGGGCAGGCAGAACAAAGGAGTACATCCCCGAAAACCTGTTACCACGCGACCCGCACAGTGGCAAGGTACTGGCACCTAACCCGTTTGACAACAGGTACATCCGTACTGATGCGGATATGAAAGAGCGTGCAGACAACAAGATCGTCACCGAATCGGGCGAGATAAGGCACGAATCATACATGGCAACATACGCCACTGCATTAGACCTGTGCTTGCAGGGCATACTTTCCCCGTCTACGCTGGGCGTGGATGTTAAAAAGCTGGACAACGCTGAAGCACAAAGGGAAAAGGAAAAGGTAACGCTGTACACCCGTGATGCAATCATTGAAGCATTACAGCCGTGCCTTGAGCAGTTGGTAGAGGAAACAATAACGGTTTACTACCGCACAAGGCTGGAAGAGGTGCCCGACTATGAATGTACTGTATCTTTCCAAGACTATGCAAACCCGTCATTTGAATCACAGATAGAAACTGTAGGCAAAGGCCGTGCACAGGGCATACTGTCCATCGAGGCATGCGTACAGGAACTGTATGGCGATGACAAGGACGATGCGTGGAAAGAAGAAGAGATAGCAAGGCTAAAGGCCGAGCAGGGCATAGTAAGCATGGAAGAGCCAGCGATCAATGCAGAGGTGGTATGGAATGATTATAAAAATAGCGAACAACTGCTACCAAATGCCACGCAAGCAGGCAATGGGGCTTCTTGATATAGCGTCTGAAAAGGTGCCATGTGGCATATACGGCCTTGAGCATATAGGCAAAGGGTACATAGAACTAATGAACCAGCCTATGAAGCCTGCGCAGATCAAAGCAAAGCGCAAGGAATACGGAAAGGCAGGTATAAAGGTATATGCCAACACCTAACGAGTACGATATAAGCAGGGCGTTCAAGCGCATAGAGAACGAACTCATGGACAGCATGGTACGCAACTTAAAGCGTCACAGGGCTGAAGAGGACGAGCTTGGCATACACTGGGAACAGTGGCAGGCCTTGCAATTAAAGGAACTTGAACGCTACCGCTATGAGAACGCGGAAAAGTTTACGGCTGACTTCACTGATATTGACAGCAGAGTCATGGAAATGTTCTATGATACCTACAACAAGGCGCAAACAGATGAAGAGGCCAAAATACTGGACAAGATCATACAGGATGAGTACTCACCCGTACAAGTAAAGGACACAACGTTCTTCAACCTAAATGACGATAAGCTGAACATACTGATAGAACGCACACAGGCAGACTTTTCAAGGGCTGAATATGCAGTGCTACGCAGGGCTGACGATGCCTATAGGAAAGTAATATTTGACGCGCAGGTGTATGCGAATGTGACTAATGACTACGCAAAGGCCGTAGACATGGCAACGCATGACTTTATAAAGAACGGCCTGCAGTCAATAGAGTACAAGAACGGCGCACGGCACAACATAAGCGACTACGCCAGCATGGCAATACGCACAGGCAACAAGCGTGCATACCTTATGGGTGCAGGTAACGCGCATGACAAGTACGGCATACACACTGTAAGAGTAAACCGTAGGACACAGGCCTGCCCGCTGTGCGTGGGCTATTTAGGGCGTGTGCTGGTAGATGATGTGTACGGCGGTGGCACTGCAAAAGAAGCATTTGAGCTGGGCGTGCCTACGCTGTCAAGCGCTATGCAGGCAGGTTTCCTACACCCTAACTGCAAGGATATATACAGCCTGTACATAGAGGGCATATCACAGCCAGCAAAGCCGTGGACACAACAAGATATTGAGCAGATAGTAGGCGACTACAATCAAGAGCAGGCGGTACGGCATGCAGTGGACATGGCTGATAGCTACCACCGTCTTGCAAGGCTGGCGCTTGACCCTATCAATGCTTTCAGATACAGCAATCGTGCGCATCAGTGGGAAGACCGCAAAGAGCAGATACTGCGCGGTGAGTACGTGGGTGCTCCGAAGTTAAGGGTTGAACCGTTAGAACCTATACCGCCTATAGACCACACTGGTATACGCGAGTTCATTGACATAGTATATGACGATGCGCAACTGCATGGTCTTATACCTATTGAAGATGGTATACTTAAAATAAGCGACAGGAGTTCCGCTGGGTTCTGCGACTTTGAATTGTCAAAGCGTATCGTGGTGCCGTGGAAAGACCTTGCATCGCGTACACAGCAGAATATACGCTGGTTTAATTCCGAGCGCGATGGTAAGGATTTTATTATCCAAAAGAAAGACCTAACATTCGGGCGGGCACGCGAGTTTAACACTTCGGGAAAGTTTAAAGCAACTGCAGACAAGCTGGCAGAAAAGGGTTACAAGTACGTAGCGGATGGCAGTATTGTCAAATATAACAACGGCTATAGGATCGTAGTATTTGAAAAGGACGGCAAAAACTACTTCCTCATCGACTGGGAGCTTGACGAGCGCAAAGATATAAGCAAGGCCACGATGGACGCGATCACAGCCCGCGAGAAAAAGGTGTCGAAAGAGCTGTGGAACAAGGGCGTACACTTCCGCGACCTTACAGCACGGCAGGGCGATGAATGGGTGCACGCTATGCAAGAGTTCCACACTGCAGTAGGCGCAGACAAGCCTGTCACGCTGGTATCAAGGGCACAGTATGATGCTATAAAGGGCGAAGAGCTGTATCGTGGTATAGCGCCTGTTTCGCATCTGCGTGGTGATATATCCATGACTAAAACACCATACCAGTGCGGACAGCAACTGATGGAGGGCGGTGTTGCTGATTGTTTCCCGTCACGTGGCGTATACGGCGATGTAGTGGCGTATTTGAGCAACAGCACCAAAACAGCGTTCGACTATGCTACTGGCTACCGCAGTAACGCTGGTGGCTGTATAGCCCGCATGAAGATAAAAGAGGACGCAAAGGTCATAACGTACAAAGAAGCGAGGGAATTATTTAACACTATAGCAGATGCGCTCGGTGATGATGGCATGCCGTATTTCAGCAGGCAACAGCGCAGGCTGACTAACAATGTTGAAGTCGGCAAAGCTATGCAGATGCTGGGCTATGATGTTATCTATGAGCCATACGGTGACGGTGCCGATGTACACTTTTACATGGTGCTGAACCGTGAGGCTATAGTGGCGCCTGCAGACGAATGGGCGCTGGTGGAAAAGATCAGCGAAGAGCAGTTAAGAAGAGGACGCATATAATGGATGGCAATGTATATGTAACAGGTTCACCGTACTGGAGCAGGCTCAAGGAAGCCATGTGCGGTGAAGTGAGCGATAGGTTGATAGGGTATAAATCACTTGCAGACGATATGGACATTGATATTGACGCATTTACACAGGATGATGTGCTACGGTGCAGAAACATTGATGACCTGCCTGCAGGCTGGCGCGCGCTGGCTGACAAGTGCATAGCAGAGTACGATATAAGGCCATAGCGTGTGCTTTATCGCGCAGACAAGCAACTATACCATTTTACGATTTACGGCAGGCACAGCCGTTATTTTCGTGCTTTACGGCTTAATTTAAAGTTAAAGCCGTATCGTGGGCGTGTACGAGGCGTACAGAGGTGGTTCAAGTCCACAGCGTCCACCTACTGTGCAGACAGCACGTAAAAAACTGTTACTGGTGCAGACAGCACACTAAAAACTGTTACGGTGAGACACACTAAAAACTGGGAAAGGAAAAAGACTTATGGAACCGAACGAAAACAACAACGCACAGCAGAACCCACAGCAGGCACAGCAGGCACCAGCTATTGACTACGATAAGCTGGCAAGCATCATTGACGGAAAGCAAAAGGCAACAGAGGACAGCGTTATCAAGGGCTACCTTAAACAGCAGGGGCTTTCCGAGGACGAAATGAAGCAGGCGGTAGCGACTTTCAAAGAGGAAAAGGCAAAGCGCACACCTAACATTGATGCACTGAACCAGCAGATCGCAGACGCGAACGCAAGAGCCGTAAAGGCTGAAGTCGCACTGCAGGCCATAACGATGGCAGGCGAGTTGGGTGTATCAGCAACAAAGATGCCATACCTGCTCAAGATGGCTGACCTGTCGGAAGTGGTTACGGACGGCAAAATAAGCGAGGACAAATTAAAGGAAAGCCTTACAAAAGTACTCACAGACCTGCCCGAGCTGAAGCAGAAAGCAGAGGACAACCCGCTGGGCTTCAAGGTAGGCGCTGATGGTGGGCAGAAAGCCAACAGTAGCAACGAGGAACTTGCAAGGATTTTCGGCGTAAAAATGAAATGAGGTAAAAACTAATGTCAAACACAATTAACTATGCAGAGCAGTTCAGTCAGTTCCTTGTACAGAAGTACGAAGCAGACCAGCGTTCATACGGCCTTACACTGTCGAACCCGCAGGTACAGTGGCTGAATGCAAAGACAATCAAGCTCCCTGTAGTATCACTCACAGGCTACAAGGATCACACAAGAACCATCGGCTTCAACAGCGGTGACCTTACAAACACATGGGAAACAAAGACCCTTAACTTCGACAGAGATGTTGAGTTCTATATTGACGCTATGGATGTTGATGAAACTAACATGGTCGCAAGCGTAGCAAACATTCAGACCGTATTCGAGGATGAGCAGGCAATCCCAGAGACTGACGCATACAGATTCAGCAAGCTGTACAGCGACTTCGTTGCAAAGGGCGGTGCTGTTGATACTACAACTGTACTCGCAACAGCCAATGTGCTTGGATGGTTCGACACACAGATGGAGAAAATGGACGATGCAGGAGTTCCCGAAGAGGGCAGAATCCTGTATGTAACACCTGCTGTTTACAAGATGCTCAAAGAAGCTGATGGTCTGACAAGATTCATGCAGGTTAACGCTGGTGACGGCAATACACCTGTGAACAGAAAAATCTATAGCCTTGATGATGTCGAGATCGTAAAAGTTCCAAAGGCAAGATTCAAGACAGCATATGACTTCACAACTGGCTTCACACCTGCACAGAGCGCAAAGCAGATCAATGCGATTCTTGTTCACCCGAACAGCGTAGTAGCAAGGGAAAGATACGCATATATCAAGATGTTCGCTCCTGGAACTGACTCAAGAACAGGCGATGGATATATCTATCAGAACCGTAAGTATGGCGACCTGTTCGTGCTTGCACAGAGAGTTGCAGGTATCGCTATCAACGCAGACGCATAATTGACAAAGGAGGACGGCAACTATGGTAGCTGTAAAAGAAAACAGGTGCTATACCATCAACGATGCAGACAAGGCATCTTTCGTTAAAGCAGGCTATGACATCCTTGATGATAAGGGCAATGTCATTGAGTACGGCGCTGGCAAGACCATTGCTTACAGCGTTTATGTTGACGCTATCAAGGCAAAGGACGCAGAAATCGCAAAGCTCAAGGCAGAGGTAGCAAAGCTGAAGAAAGAGCCGAAGCAGAAAGGATAAAGCCACATGTACACAGCATACGTGAACGCAGAGGAATATACAGAAATGGGCTATGATGCCATACCTGCTGAAAGCCTTGACAAAGCGTTAAAGGATGCCAGCAGGCAGGTGGACAGCCTTACATTCAACAGAATAGTGGCGCGGGGCTTTGATAACTTAACGGAGTTTCAACAGGAGATAGTAAAGGAAGTAGTATGCAGGCACGCTGGGTTCCTGTATGAGAATGCAGACGCACTTTCAAGCGTGCTGGACAGCTACAGCATCAACAGTGTACAGATGCACTTCGGCACTGGCTTCAATGTTATGACCGAGGGCGGTATACCTATTGAGCGCTCCCTTTACGCACTGCTGGAACAGACGGGGCTGTGTTGCAGGCTTGCAAGGTGACCGACATGAAATATCCTAAACTTGTGCCCGCATGGGTATGTACCACTCCGATAACGATAATTATTGAGGGCGAGGGAATTGATGAGGACGGCGCACCTGCAGGCACAACAGAGATACAGGCGCTGTGCAACTGGCAAGACGGCGGTAAAGCTGTGTACACCGATGATGCTAAAGTCATACAGATCAGTGGCAGAGCATACTTTGATGGCGACATAGTTCCGTCCTTGTCAAACATCACAGGCGGTTGTGCATACGTGTTCGGGGAAAAGCGCGAGATCTATCAAGGGTATAAACGCAGAAACCCCGACGGCACGGTAAACCACACGGAGATACAGTTCAAATGAGTATTGTATGGGATGAAAAAGGCCTAAAGCATATAGACGATTCCCTTGCAAGGGCGCTGGGCATAGCTGGGCACATACTACAGGATGATATACGTGAAGCGCAGGTGATACCACGCATGGACGGCACGCTGTCGGGCGAAGCCTTTACGGTGAACGACAAAACTGCTAAAAAGGGATACATCCGCTTCACGTTCAGCACTCCGTATGCAAGGCGTTTATACTTCCATCCCGAATATCACTTCCATAAGGAACCGTGGACGGACAAGGACGGCAAGTCACATGACGGCAATCCTAACGCGCAGGGCATGTGGATGGAACCGTGGATGGAAGGCGGTATATACGCTAAACGGCCTGCGCAAATCCTCGCGGAAATACTTAAGAGGAACATCTAAATGCTGGCAGAAATCAGAGATTTTTTAAGAACACAGATACAGGCCGACCACTACAGCATCGGCAAAATAGACGGCACAAAGGATAAGTCTATAGGCGTTTACAGTGATAACAACTATGCCCGTGTGGAAGCTATAGGCAAAGCAAAGACCTATGACCGTGCAGGCATACGCATACTTATTCACTGGAATAAAAACATGCGGGAAACCGAAACCGTAGCACGCGACCTGTATGAGAAATTACGTTATATCACAGACACAGATTTTGGCGACATACATGTGTATTATTTAGACCTGCAGTACGGCGAACCCGTATATGTGGGCACAGATGATGAGGGCGTGTATGAATATGTCATACGCTGTGTAGTTTACTATGAGAGGTAAGATAAATGGCAACAACTACAGGAGTTTTTCCTTGCTATGAAAACCAGTTCAAAGTCAACGTAGCCAGCGAAGGCACCGCAAACTATGTGACCATCGCTGATTGCGAGACCTTTGAGGTTGCATTCGACAACAATGTTGAAGAGTGGACACCCTTTGAGTCAGAGGGCTGGGTTCGCAGACTCATGACAGGCAAGGGCGTTACTATCACAGTATCGGGAAAGAGAAACGTAGGCGATGCTGGCAACAACTACATCGCTGGACTCGCATTCAAGAACGGCAGGGAAGCAGAGGCTGACTTCCAGTGGACATTCAAGGATGGCACAGTAGTAGAGTTTACTGGTGCTCCTATCAATGTCACAGCACTGGGCAGTGGAGATTCCACAGCAGTAGCCCCGCTGGAGTTTGAGGTTCTTTCAAACGGCAAGCCGACAGTAACAACTGCGTAGTAAGCAAAGGAGGACGAAATGCTCTATTCATTAACGGACAAGTTAAAATTCAACGATTCCCCACAAATACAGATCAAAGACAAAGTGCTGACGGTAAACAACAGCGCAAGAACAGTGCTGGAGTTAATGGACACCGTTCTCACTGGCGGTGACCTTGAGGGCGCTAAAGCTACTATGAACCTGCTGTTCAGCGAGAAGGACAGGAAAACCATAGAAAAGATGAACCTGTCTATAGAAGATTATATGACACTGGCGGGAGTGGCTATGGACTTGGCGCTGGGAAACGATCCCGATGCTGATAACCGTGGGGAGTAGCGAGCCGTACTACGATCTAAATGATGACTGGGCACTGATAGTAGCATCTTTCCAGTCGGAGTACGGCATAAGATTGAGCAGGGACTTGGACGGAATGAAATGGCAAGAGTTTTCTTCCTACATTAACGGTTTAGGCTCTGACACTCCGCTCGGACGCATAGTAGGCATCCGAGCGGAGGACAGGGCTGATGTGCTTAAAGATTTCACGCCCGAACAACGGCGTATTCGCGCCGAGTACAGGCAAAAGATAGCACATAAGAAAACCAGCAAGGAAGTGGACAACGCGCTTGAACAGATTAAAAAGGCGTTCACTGAATGGAAGTAAAGAACCTAAAGTGCCCTAAATGCGGAAAATCCCTGCTCCGCATTTATTATGGAAAGCTGGAAATAAAGTGTCCGCGGTGCGGGCAGATCATACAAGTAGAAATAGAGTACAAAGGTAATGAGCAGTCGCCACGTAGATAGGCATGACAACCAGCCTTGAGATTAAAGGAAAGGGGGAAACATGGCTACACACGTAGGCGACATTTTTTTTGACGCCAAAATAAATCGCAGTGAATACGATAAGGGCTTAAGGGCTATGGGCGCATCAGCAGGCAAAGCTGGCTTGCACATAGGCCGTAAGCTGGCTGTAGGGCTGGCGAGTGTAGGCTTTGCGAAGTTTATAAAGGATGCCACAAAGGCGGGCGCTTCACTCAACGCTATGGGCACAATCATAGACGCATCCCTGCCACATATGACAAAGCAGGTAGACGAGTTCGCACAGAAAGCTGGCATGGCGTTCGGCCTTTCACAAACGCAGGCAAAAGGCTTTGTCGGCAAGTTCGCGTCAATGGCAAGCGCTATGGGCTACACCGAAAAAGAAGCCTATAACATGTCTACTGCGCTGACAGGGCTGGCTGGTGATGTTGCGTCCTACTACCACATTTCACAGGATGAAGCATTCGCAAAGCTGGGCGCAGTGTTCACGGGTGAAACAGAATCACTGAAACAGCTGGGCGTTATTATGACGCAGAGCGCACTGGATGCATACGCACTGGAAAACGGCTACGACAAGGTCACGGACAAAATGACCGAGCTGGAAAAAACTACATTGCGGTACAACTTTGTCATGGACAGGCTGAAGCTGGCGCATGGTGACTTCGCAAAATACAGCAATACGTGGTCGGGATCACTGGCAACACTAAAACTAAACTGGTCTAACTTCATGGCAACAATAGGGCAGGGGCTTATTAACATACTGTTGCCTTTACTGCAAATGATAGCAAAGCTATCTAACGCGCTGTCGGTGCTGGGTGCTAAATTCCTCGCATGGACTAAAGCCGTGCGGGGAATTAAAAGTGATGTTAACGGCGCACTGGGTAAAAAGACAGAGGAACAGATAGAAAACACATCGCAGGCCGTGGGCGATGTCGGCGGTAGTTTAGGTAAAACCAGCAAAAAAGCGAAAAAAGCTAAAAAGGATGTGCAATCGCTCAAGCGTGAGCTGATGGGCTTCGACAAGATCACAAAGCTGTCCAGTGAAAAAGGCACAAAAGATGATGCTAAAACAGACAAAGGCACAGGCGTAGGCGCAGGCGGGGAAATCCCCGCACCTGCTATGGCGGAGGTGCCGAGTGGCTGGGCAGAAGATTATGCAGGCAAGCTGGTAGAGAAACTGCGCAAGGCGTGGGCTAAAAAAGACTTCACAGAGATAGGCAGTATGCTGGCGAAAAAGCTGAACGGGGCGCTCCGCAGTATCAAATGGGACAAGGTGAACGGGGCGCTTGAGGGTATAGCTAAAAGCATAGCAACGTTTCTGAGCGGATTTATCCGTGATACAGACTGGAGCCTTGTTGCGCATACCATCAGCAACGGCATAGCATCAGCCATAAACTTTGTAGCGACCTTTTTAGCGGAGTTAGACTGGCAAGCCATAGGTAGGGCTATAGTCAATTTCTTTGCAGGCATAGACTGGGGCGCACTATTTAAAGCGTCCACAAAACTGGCAGGCGCACTGGTCGGTGCATGGTTTGCGCTGTTTACATCAGTCATTAATACTGCACTGGGCAAAGTCAAAAAGTACATCAAGAAGTCCGTGGAAGATGCAGGCGGAAACATAGTAAAAGGCCTGCTGATGGGCATTGTTAAGGCTATAAAGGGCATAGGAAGTTGGATAAAGACAAACATCTTTGACCCGTTTATTGAGGGCTTTAAAAAGGCTTTCGGCATAGCGTCACCGTCTAAAGTTATGGCAGAGCAGGGGCGCTATATTATTGACGGCCTTATAAGTGGTTTGAAAGCTACGTGGACAAATGTCACTGCATGGATTAAAAACCACATCGCGACCTTTACCATAGCGCTCAAAGATAACTTCAGCAACGCGTGGAACAACGTAAAAACAGCGTGGCTGAGTGTAAAAGATCAGTCGCATGATATGTGGCTGACACTGAGCGACTGGTTCAGCGATGCGTGGAACTCAATAAAGAGCGTATGGAACGGCATAAAAGACCGCACAGCTACAATGACTATAAATACAGTCTACAACGAGGTAGTGAACACTGTGAAAAGCGGTGGGAAAACAGTCGCAAATGTAGCTAAAAAGGCGGTAAAAAACACAAAGAAAAAAACCAAGAAAAAGAAAAAAGCTGACGGCGGTATCTTTGCGAATGGGCACTGGCAGAGTATTGCGGGCTACGCTACTGGCGGTGAGCCTAACGAGGGACAGCTGTTCTACGCACGCGAACGCGGTGCCGAGCTGATTGGACAGATAAACGGGCACACTGCAGTAATGAACAACGATCAAATTGTCGCATCTGTCAGCAACGGCGTGGCAAGGGCACTGCAGGGCATAAACATACGCACTGCAACGCCACAGCTCGCAACGTACACAAAGCAGGCGCAGGCGCAGGCACAGCAAGACCAGCAGGCGGACAGGGAAATCTTGACACTGCTCCGTAACTTGTTAACAGCCGTGCAGTCGCTTGACCTTGATGTACAGCTTGACGGCGAAAGCATAAAACAGAATACAGTTCGCAGAATAAATAACCACACACGCGCTACGGGGCAACTGGAGATAATCGTATAGGAGGGCAACATGGCAGAGTCACAAGATAGAATATACTACAACACGAAAACGGGCAGTATAGTAACCATAAATGATGCACTGCCAAACTATCCCGTCAAATCCCTCTCCGTCACCCTTGAGCCAATCCAAGACCTACACGGATACGATAAGCCGTGGGTTGGGGGAGCGGGGAAGAATAAACTCGACACAACACTTTGTACTCCAAGAACAAATGGTGGAATCACACGAATCATCAATGCAGACGGAACAATAACACTTAACGGCACATCAGAAACAGCTTCAATATGGTGGCGGGCAAGTGATGACATGGCTGTTCCTATCAAGGCGGGAGTATATTCAACATCCACAGGTGTAAGTGGTCTAACTCTGCGTTTAACTCTTCGGAATGCGGGTTCTGTAGCCGAAACATTTACACTTACGGAAGATGATGTGATTATAAATGCCCGCTTTATGCAGACAGTAGGAACTGTGTTCAATAACACAGTAACGTATCCACAACTTGAAGCGGGTAGCACGGCAACGGCATTTGAGCCGTATGAGAA
>OCVV012877264.1_pt1 | contig 20076 bp, 14 predicted proteins | sample 1539721 | NCBI WGS metagenome assembly OCVV01 (sample SAMN02144230, study PRJEB22623) | gut metagenome | biome: sheep rumen | host: Ovis aries | place: New Zealand
TGCGCCAGGTCTTCGAACTGGCCTGCGTCGAGTCGGCTCGTGAGCTGTCACTCACCAAGATGCAAGGCACGATGAACAGCGGCACCGTCCCCACCATCAAATCCTATCTGGAAGCCTTGGACAAGACCATGTTGGTGAAGCCCCTGCAGAAGTATTCGCCATCTCCTGTCAGGGAAAAGAACTCCATTCCCAAGATGCAAGTGTACAACAGCGCTTTCCGCAACCGATACGGCACATATACTTTTGAAGAGGCTGTGATTGATTCCACGGAATGGGGCCGACAGGTAGAATCCGCCGTAGGAGCACACCTGGCCAATCGATCACTTTTGGACGGATTTGAACTTCTCTATTGGCGCAATGACAAAAAAGAAGAATGCGATTACGTCCTCAAGAAGGGACAGGCTTTGGTGGCCATTGAGGTCAAGAGCAGCAGTGCCGACGATACCGACGGATACGAGAAGTTCAAGGAACTTTACGCCGAACATATCACCAGCGCTTTTATCGTCGGTCCAGAAGGACTGCCATTGGAGGACTTCTTCAGCATCGATTTGAAGACCCTCTTCCGGAAAAAACAGTAGTCTGATACAAAATCATCACTTCCTCCTGGCACCATGTGAAATCGGCCTTCCAAGATACCGGGAGGCCGATATTCATAACTTTTATCCCAATTTTTGTTGGAAGCTATTCTTTATTCGTCGGAATAAATGTGTATTTACAACGAATTATCGTCCGAATTTTTGTTGTATGAAAAGAGAAATATACAAAAAACTACTTGAGTGGAAGTCTCGTAGAGCCCACAAAGCCACGCCTGTCTAGAAGTAGGTCTGCACGGCAAAGGCAAACTGATCGACGAAGATCTTCTTGAAAGCAGAGATGTTGTTCTGCTCGTAGAAGATAAGCATGGCCTTCTTGTAGTCCACTGTTTTCGGGAGGTTCATTCCCGTTTCTTTCTCGCTCGGGATGGGTAGTGCCGGTACTGGAGTATTTCGTTTTCTCTGGTCATGTTCTTTTGTTTTACTGCTTAAAAGTAGTGAAAAATCGGCTCAAATCTCAAAAATTTGAGCCGATTATCTGATTATTAAGCGAGATTTGAGCCGAAAACTTTGACCTTGACCTCGAGCAGACGATTTGGATAGCCGCACGGCGCCTCCTGGAGCGGCAAGGTCGCACCCACAAAAGAGCAGCGTCAAGACAAATGGCAAGACGGCCGGCCGGATAGATGCCGACTTCACCGAAGATGTCGGCGGGCCGAAGTTGAAGTGAGGATTCTATCGATGGGGAAACTTGTCCCTTATCTCTGATCTCATAGCCGCTTCATGTTCCTTGTGAATCTTTCGCTCTTCCGCATATAGGGCACGGGATTTCTTTTGTCCGGGCCGATATGCAACCTGCACCAAGTCCGACGCTATGGCAATAATTACTGCGTCCTTGGAAGAAGAGGGGATGTAGTCCGATAATAGGAGTGTGACGATAGAAGAAACAATATCGCCACACTTCGTGTATAAATATGTTAATTTACAGGATTCTTATCGCGATATGGGCGCAAGCTTCAGCATCTGCCAGCGCATGATGATGATTCTTCAGATCAAAACCGCAGGCTTCTGCCACTGTTTGTAATTGGAAGTTCGGCAGCATTCCACGGAAGTGACGTCGCGCGGTAGAGAGTGTATCCCAGAATTCGTACTCAGGATAATCCATTTGATACACCTTGAAGACCTCTTTCAAGCATCCCTCGTCGAAGGGACTGTTGTGCGCTACAAGCGGAAGACCTTCAATCTTCGGGGCAATCTTCTTCCAAACATACGGGAAAACTGGAGCGTCTTCAGTATCCGCCTCTGAGAGCCCGTGTACCTGCTTGCAAAACCACTGGTAGTATTCAGGTTCCGGGTGTATCAAGCTGTAGAAAGTGTCTACAATCTGACCGTCGCGGACGATGACCACGCCAACGCTGCAAACACTGGAACGACACTCGTTTGCGGTCTCGAAATCTATTGCTGCGAAGTCTTTCATAATCAGTAATTAGAAATCATTTTCTTAATGTCCTCCAACACTTCCTGTCGGAAGTATTCGGGAGAAAGAACTGTTACTGTAGGGCCGCGACTAAGAATTTCCTGTTTGAAGTCATAAGTCGTAGCCAAGTGATATTGGTATACTGCATATTCCTCATTTGACTCAGCTTCCATCTTGCGTTGGGAATCATGAAGCGGCAGAGTGTCAAAATACTTCTCCTGGTCTTTTGCTACCCTGATTTTCACATCCGTCGGCTCATAATCCGTCCCTACAATGATGCCGAAATAATCTGCAAAGAACTTCTCGGCGTTGAACTTCGCTGGCAGCGTGTAGCTCTGTTGGGTCTGGATTACATTGAGCATCCTCTCATCCAGGGAATAGATTCGTGGCTCATCCTTTCCTTCGCTTTTGGCCAGCATATACCAGCGCTGCTTGAAGATTTTCAAACAGTAAGGATTTGCCCTGAAAGTGCTCGGCTCTTCACTCCAAAAGCTTTGGTAAGTCATCTCGATAGCCTTCCCTTCACGCATTGCATTCACGATGAGTAGGAGCCATTTCTGCGAAGAGGGGATCTTCTCGAAGAGGATGCGGTCACGCATATCCTTCGTCTCGTTGAGCATGTTGTTCATTGACAGGGCTTCCAAGAGCCACTGGCGGATGCTGTCTGCTTCGAGATCATCGCTGTTGGCAATGTAATATCCCAGCGACCGGTCGCACTTGATCTCAATGCCAAATGTTTCCAGGATGGCTTCCCTGTGGTTGTGAAAGGTCCTTTCGGGTAGGTAATTCTCTCCGTCAGTATTCAGCGTACTATGCGACCAAAGGTAGCTTATATCCTTGAAAGAGATATGCCCGGCTCGCTTGATGGTGTTTATAAGCCACACATATCTGTTGAAATAGTTCTTTGCCATAATGTTTTCACTTGGTTTTACAAAGATAAAAACAAAAACTGCCACAATTAGGCAGTTTTGCGAAAAAATGGCAGTCCTTAGCCGAGAACAATCTCTGCGCGGAGCTTGTCTACTTTATCTTCGACAATTTTTCGCCAAAGACCGGAGTCTTTGAAAGAAGTGGCGGGAATCCTTTCTTCGAACTCCTTCAGGAAGTCCATACCGAACAGGTCATCTCTGTATCCGCGGTCTATTAGGGCCTTCCAGTCGATATAATCGGCCATCTTGCGGATAGTCTCGATGGGGAGATCGGAGTTTTCAGAGAGTTCCTTCCAGTCCCATCTGTCCTTGAACTGTTCCACAACTTCGGGAATGAGCAGGCTCTTTGAGCAGTAACGGCTGAGCTCGCTCCAATTGATACGATGCTTGAACTTCTCCAGCATCGACACAGTCCACGCAACATCACAGTTGCCGGATACTGCTTCCCAGTCCACTTTGTCCTTGAACCGTTCAAGGAGCGCCTCGCTCCAGGGGTAGTTTCCAGAGAGGTCTTTCCAGGCCTCTTCTTCAATCATCTGGGCCATCAGGCCGTCGTTAAAGTTTGTCTTTTCCATATCGTGTTTGTATTGGTTTCTGGTTGCAAAAGTATGGTATCATCCTGCCGAAAAGTGGCAGTGTATATTAAAATCCAATTTTTCTTTGTTGATTTTTAGCGCCCATCATCTCTTCACAACAAAAGGTCATCAGCGTTTCCATATCCGGCTCTTGTCCGGTGAGGATAGTCTGAATGGTCTTTTTGCGAACCACGTTTTCTATCTGTCCTCCGCTGAAATCGAATTTCTCGGCTAGAAAATGAGCGTCGGGTTCTGGTAACTCCGGCATCATAGCATTCCAGATTTGGCATTTGACATCCACTGATGGATTGCTGAACTTCACTTTGTAAAGGAAGCGGCGCTCGAATGCTTTATCCAGGTTCTCTGTAAGATTTGTCGTGGCAATGAGGATTCCATTAAGATCTTCCATCTCCTGAAGAATGATGTTCTGAAGACTGTTTTCCATTTTGTCGACTGCTCCTTCTGCCCCCGATTTCCTGATGCCAAAGATGGCGTCGGCTTCATTGAACAACAGTATTGGCGTAATAGAGGATGACTCTACAAGTTTTTTGTAGTTAGTGAAGAGCCTCTTCAAGTTCTTCTCGCTTTCTCCAACCCACATGCTCTTGAGTTTGGACACATCCGCCATGATGATGTCACGTCCTGTCTTCTTTGCCAACTGGTAAACAGACTCCGTCTTGCCGGTGCCAGGACTACCATAGAAAAGACAAGTGAAGCCGGATCGCATTCCTTTATCCTCAAGCGCCTTCCTAACTTCCGCATATCGATTCTCTGTAAGCAAGTTATTAAGTGTGGTTAAGCTCTCTTTTACATGGTGGTCATAGAACAATGGCTTTTCTTCAAGGGTATCATATTTGAGTAAGCCGGATATCGGAGCGCCCTCGTGCAATCCGCCACAATCAGCAAGAATCTCTTCCTTGATTGAATCTTCAATCTTGAAGTGGTCTTTGACGAGCATACCGTCACGTGAAGCGTATGTGATAACACCTTTTCTTTGCAATTCCAGCTCTTCGTCTTTATAATACTGCTGCAATTCTTCCATTGTCCTATTGTCAAAGAAATCCCGGAAGTCCCACCAGCCACAATAATCATCATCGTACTCCTGGTATCTGAAGCATAAGGCGTAAAAGAGCATTCTCTCAGCCGGACACATGCTGTCCAAATAATCCAAGTTTTGTAAATAATCCCAACCATCATCTTCGTCATAATCCTCGTTCCCTTTGGCCCCTTCTTTCAGGATTCCGTATTTATTCGCAGCCTTAGCAATACTCGTCCCAGGATTGGCCAGTATCATTGCATCCATTTCGTTAAGGGCTATCTCCCTCTCAACTTCTTCATTATCAAGTTCACGGAACAAGCGCGTTATTCTTGATAAGATGGTAAAGGTCTTAAGGTCGGTAAATGACGGACGCTTGAATGCTTTGTTTTTCTCCAAACATCGCAAAACTTCCTCTCCAACACGTATCTTGCCCCAACGGCCTCTTTTAATAATCAGTGCTCCTTCAAGAGCTTTAAGGTCATCCTCATAAGATAGCAACTGTACAAAACTTGTTTTGAGTTTATCGGCAAGATCCCTTTTTGAAAAATCATCACACTTTGACATCTCAACAATAATAGAAAAGAGGACGGCTTGCTTTGTAGTAATCGCCATCTTCTCCGCAAGAAAATCAGCCGGCTTTCTAACCTCTTTTATGAGTTTCTCGTCAAACCTATAGTATTCTGAGGATCCAACGAACTTCTCTTTCTCCTCATATGAGGCAGTCTTTATGATTTCCTCGATTGCGGAGATTACAGTGTATTTGTCTTTTGAGTTATCCATAATACATGATTGTCTATCATTCTGGCTGCAAAGGTATGGTATCATCCTGCCGAAATGTGGCAGTATGCAAGATGGCTTATTTATTTTTATTAATTTTGTTATGCGGTATCTACTACACTATATAACTGCCAGGCATTGGCATTCTGAGTAGTTATTTTTGCCGCCTAATCCAAACTACTAAAGATATGGCCAAAGTTTTCAAAGTTACCCCCAAACGCATCAAGAGGTCCAATGGCCTTGTGCTGACTCCGGATATGTCCGTGATTGTTACTACCCAGCACATGACTTCTCCTTTCAGCAATGGAGCTAAAGAACTGAAAGAAGTCTATATGCGAATTTACGGCTTCGACTACCAGAAGGCCTGCTGTCAGCAGGCTGACTTTACTTTCGAGGTACTCGGTTAAAGAGAAGGGTTGGCCATCTGGGTCAATCCTTCTCTTCGTATTGCATAATTAATTTTTCCCGCATTGTTCGGGAATCGTATCTATAGCTTTGCCCTTCACCATGAAAAGTTGCTTTCAATGGCGAGAATTTGTAACTTTGAGAATTCATAAACTAATAACGCGATGAAAAAGAAAAACAATTCATCTATTTGGATGGTTCTCATCTTAGTGGTTATTGCCTTCTTTGCTGTCATATGCATAACCTTACCGCCTCAAATTTACGATAAGAACCAGTTCATTTTCCAGATAATCGCAGTCTTTCTGTCCGTATTGTTTACCGCTATTGTAACCAATACGCTCCTTTCTTATCAGTCCAGGTCAGAAGAGGATAAAGATAAGAACGTTAAAATCCACGAAAATAAGGTAAAAGCTTACTCCAGCTTCATGAAGACTCTCTGGAGCGTTCTTGATGATGGGAAGATTACCAGTGAAGAGATTAAAAAAATACGTTCCAAATTATTCGAGCATGTTTTCTTATATCTGGACAACAAAGGGTTGGTCTGTATTGAGGAGAGTATAAGCTCCTTCAAAGAAAGGGTTTCTAATATCCAGCCGGAGGAAATTGACTCAAGTAAAGTAACCGGGTACTATCGTGACTTCGCAACATCCATTGCCTCTTGCTTAAAGGACGATATCATTGATAAAGAGGAGGATAAAATTGGAATATTGAAGCCATCTTTTAGAAGAAAAAGCAAATCTCCGAAACCGGATATGGATGAAATGTGGCGTTCTTTAGAGTTTATTTCCGGAAAATATCCGTCCCAAACTGATCCCGAGAAAAAAGAAGGATTGAACGTAGAAATGCCTCAAGTTAGCACCAATCCGTCTGAAGGGGTTCAGCAAGCGATCCCTGAGGAATCTTCTTCTGAGCGTGTGCCCGTTCGTGAATTGAAGAGTCAGGCTTGGCATTTCAGTGAATTGAATGAAGGACAACTACAATACTTAAAAGAAGGAGGTCAGGAGTTGTCTCTAATTGAGTACGATGAATATTGGCGTACTGGTTTGGTTAAACAAGTCATGCCTGGAGATGTAGTCTTTCTCTTCAAAGGAAGTTGGAAATACGCGGGCGTTTTTGTCGCTAAAGGCTGGCGTGTATTTGAGTATGATGAGCAGCGCTATGTGAAAGAGATTACTTCTGAAGGCATTGAAAAAGCTGTTGTCATCGGTGATAAAGTCCCCATCGACTCCGTCAAGGATAAACTGGCTAAATATGATATTTATGGCAGTTATCTCGAGCCGAATTCTACTTCATGTGCCAACGTTGTAGTGGACACTATCTCATTTATTCCAGATGGCGTTATCACTCCGAACACAACCTATAGAAAGACTATCTCCCGTTACTATTGGGAATATGCTGTTCGTTTGTTAGACAAGTTTAACGAGGTAGAAAATGAACAGAACAGAAAGAAGATTGCCCAACTTTACAAATAGTTGTTATTTATGTCACGCCCGAATCTTTTTAAGATAGCGACGAAGGAGTTGTCGCAGGATGGATTTATTACCTGGTTATTACAGTGGGCAGATCCTTCCAATTTGGAGTATGATGCAGAGTTGTGTCAATCTGCTCAATGTTTCGTTCGTTTTCTTATGGGACGAGACGATTCGTATGTCATCAAGTCTGTTGAGGCTGGCCGCCAGTGGGAACACATCGATATCTGGGCTGTCGTAAATGAAACCGAAGCCATCATTATTGAAGACAAAACAGGGACCGGAGAACACTCTGATCAGCTGACCAGATACCGTGAATTTGCTCTTGATTATTACTCAGGGAAGGGAGTTAACCTTCATTGTATTTACCTAAAGACTGGCAATGAGAGTTTGGATCGCGTAAATGCAGTGAAGGAAAAAGGTTATACTCCTATTGGTCGAACAGCATTTCTTAACTGCCTGGAGAAGAATACTGTCAATAATGATATTTACCGTGAGTATATTGCATCTTTGAGGAGAATAGAGGATGAAACGAATGATTGTTTGTCTGTAGAGCGGATTCATAATAACTGGTATGCTTCTGAAGGTTTCTTCCTGCGTCTCCAGAATGCTTTGTTGCCGCAATGGTCCAGTTGGGGTTATGTCCCCAATGCTTCAGGTGGTTTCCAAGGGTTCTGGTATCATTGGACCGACTCGGTGGATTTCCCGGAATTATATATACAGATAGAGAATTCAAGCCCGGAAATAAAACTTGTAGTGAAAGTCGCCGGGAATGAAGTAACCACAGAGCAGCTATACGAAGCACTCCCTTATTTTCAAAGGATAGGGCTAACACACAATATTAAACTTGAAAAACCTCGTCGTTATAGGTCGGGTGGCACTGCTACATTAGCTATAGTATCAGATGCTTTTGCCCCCGATGCTTTTTCTATCGAGGGGTTCCTTGATGTTCTCCATCGTTTGGAGTTGGTACTTGACGAATATGCCGAAGAATTTCCTTCGGAAAAATAGCAGTTACAAACAAATGGGGAGAGGGCTAATTCTTTTTGATTTCTCTCCAGACATACTCGTACTTCCGAGCTATAGGAACCAGATCTTCACCTGACCACATAGCCTCGGCTATATCCTTACTGATTTCCGGATCATCCACGATAGATGCCAGATACCGCGCTTCAGAAATAGAAAGATGGAACGGATCTGGATTGATATCGTTCATGAATGGATTCGGAAGTTCCATCAACTTTTTCAGTTTCTCCTCTTTCTCTTTTTCTTCTCGGCTGAAGATAGAGTCAATGTCGATATCATTGGTCACATCCTCATCATCCAGGTGGAGTAATGTCATCAGGTATTCACGTTCAGACTGTGAAATCACTCCATCCACCTCAGAGATAACTTCAAATAGTCCATACATCGCAGTTCTGTAGGCCCGGTCTGCCTTAGGATGCGCTTCCAGAAGCAGAAGAGAAATCACACTCTCGGTCATCGGAATATCGAGCTGGTCGGACACATCGGAAATATACGGCACAATACCGTCCAGGTTGATGATATCGGACGGAATCTCCTTCAGCCCCTGATAAGAAATAAAATAATCCTGCCGGAAAAACTTCACCAAAAGCAACAGCAGCGCTATACCCTCTGGGCAATTCAAGCGCGTACTGTGATTCAAACCTTCATAGGCGCGGACCACATCCACCATCAGCATCAACTTCAAGTCATCATAGTTCTTGCGCCGGCGGGTGTTTACTCGCTCGTGCAGCACAACGTGCATCCTGGTGTCCGCAATATACCTCTCAAAGAAAGACAGTATCGTGGAGCTGGCGTGGTCAATCTTGTCGAAATAGCTTTCTTCGATGCCTGTAGACAAATCAGTTTTGAAATCATCTTCAAGGGCACCCGATTCGTCATTCTCTCCTACAATAGGGGGTTGGGCGAGATCTTCAAGCATCTCATAAAACTCAGAAAAGCAATCCATATAGCGCTATTATTTAATCCATTCATTCCAGTTTGACTGGGCCTCGACACCATCCTCAATCCTGTCACTAAGATTGGTAAACAAATCAAAGCCGACAAGAGCCTCAACGTCATTAACCGAAACTACAGCATTCTTTACTGGCTGCCGACTTGAATTATTTTCAAAAACAAACGCGATGGCCTTATAATCATTCCCATCTTTCCGGAGCACCGCCTTGAAAAAACCGTCCGGAACAACAACTTTACGATCGCCGATAGTGCCGTAAGTATTTGCGTACACATAAGGCCCACATACCACCCAGATACTGCCAAATCTAACGGCCCAGTCGCGTACGTGTTTCTCCAGCGTCTGCCAGTCTTTGCCGTTGAGGTCATGATTCTGAGGACAGATATTGGTAAGATAGAAACTCTCATACATGGCTGTCTGAGACCATTTCATATCACCGGCAGGTGCCATATGGCCCTTGTCCCAACCGGTATTGCTGTAGTCTTCTCGCATGGCCTGTCGGCCCTTGTAATCCATATCCATGCTGAATCCCCGTGCCCTGGGCACTTCGCCGGCGACCTCATCGGCCGTCAGCTCATAAGCCACCCAATTCGGGATTAGCCTGGTAGTGTTATAATTGACGACGAAGCCGTTATAGACCAGTACAACATCATTTCCCCGGATAGCCGGTAGCTCCATCAAGCCTTTATTCAGTGCAAGCTCACTCTTCCCACGGTGCCCTTGGGCCAACAAAGACGTGGGGGCCAATGCGAGCATCGCAAGAACTATGAGCCTTCTGATGGAGCCCATACAGCCTAATTCAGAATAGAAACCTCATCCGGTGCCACGCCCTTCAACTGAAGCAGTGTGATCTTGTAAGGGGAAGGAGTAATGTGACTCTGCGGTGCATCACCGAAGTTACGACTGCAGGCATCCTCCCAGACCTTGCGGTCCTGCTCACGCTCCGTATAGAGGAACATCATCTTACAATGCGTATTGATACCCTCAATCTCGGCAGGTGACGGGTTCAGACGCACAAACGGCGTAGACCTGTAATCCATCTGCCTAAGCAGAACGTCTATATCCGTGAACTCGCGGCCAACATAAGGGTAATCCTCACTCTTTGTCACATACTTGAAGATGGAGAAATCATCTATAGCCTTGAAGAGCATGGCAACCAGCTTCTTCTTCAACGTATTTTTGAACTTCACCACTTCTTCTTCCTTCACATTGTACTTGTCCTTGAACATCTTGCTCAGCTCAAGACCTTCAGTCAGTTTCTCCTTATTGTCCTCAAAGTACTTGTCCAGACACTCATTGGAGATAAGTGTCAGGAACGGATCTCTGGAGAGCGGCGTCATCTTAAGGGATTCATTCTCCTGCTCACGCCACACCTTCAGATTGCCCACGTAGGAACGCATACCGTTGTACTTGGTGTGCAGATTCCGGCCCAGTTTGTACAGAGAGTCGATAATCATACCGGCTAGGTGGGTCTTCAAATGGGTGATTTCTTTCTCACGCTGACGCTTGGAGATCTCCTGGGCAAGGTGCTTAAGCTGTTCCTGATAATCCAGGTCCATATCCTGCCTCTGGCGCTTCCTATGCCGCATAATCAGCCAGAAAGCCACACTGCAGAGCGCCACAATGCCATAAAACCAGAGACTGATTTCCTTAATAAGCGGTTCCAGGGACTTGGCCCAGATGCACGCAATAACAAAGCCGACGAAGATAACCGCAATTCCACCCCAGAACCACCAGCGGAGTTTCTTGCTCTCAGTATCGAAAGCCTCCAGCTCACGCAGGCGCTCCTGATGTAGGTCATCTTTCTTACGGGTGAGGTCGCGACACTCCCATTCAAGCCGCTCAATGGTACCGTCACAAAGCGTTTCGCGGACACCATTGTTACCCAGCTGCTGGAAGAGTTTATTGAAAACACGGCTCCTTTCGGTCAGTTCCTTGTTCAGCTTATCCAGCTTAATCTTTTCCTCACGAATCAGGTTAGTCAGAATCTCGGACTTGATATTAGAATCAGTAAGGTCGAAGGAGACAACGGCCTTTGAATCGCTGCCCTTCACCTGAAGCTTGGTGTCGCTGATTTGAGTAATGATGCAGGCGCCGTTCAAAAGAGCCTCATTCTCGATGTAGCCGTAGGGGATGTAGCAATAGCCCTTATCGCCAAATTTGCGGCCCCATGAGTTACGCACTACGAAAACGCGTGCCTCGTCATTGTAACCGCAGATGACCATGGCATGATTACCAGACTGGTCATGCTGGATCTCATTCTCGCTTGGAATCCGGATAAAGCCCTTCCGGGGATTGAAGGAGTTGTAAATCCTCAAGGAGATGGCCACAGGATATCCTTCGGCAACAGCCGATTTGATATGGTGCAGATCCTTCTTCACATTCTTGGCCACAACTACCTTTCTCATCTGTGCATCATCAATAGCCTCAATCGGAGGCTCCTTGGACAGATTCTCCGGATTATACGGGAAAAGGCTTTCAAGGCAGACACCATCCTTCTTCAAGGTCTGTACAATGTCATACAGAGAACTTCCAGAATCAATGCGGGAAGCGCCTTCCTTTTTGCGGGCATTGTAATAAACATACTGCTCGCTCAAATCAATTTCCGGTTGTCTATTCTTCTTCAAGATATACTCGAAGATGCTCACCAGCGCAAAAGCCGAGCAAGCGCCCATTTCTCCCTGATCCTTAATGGCAGAGAAGTCCTTGCGCAGGTCGATGGAAGGCGCAACGGTAGACATCGGAGAGTATTCCTCCTCCAGGTCAATCTCCTGAGTGTCGCCCTGCAGCTTATAGGTGTGCCCCTCAAAGACAAACCCCTCATTGGTCAGCCTCTTAAAGCTTTCCTTGTGGTCTTGCCTCTGAACATCAAGTCCCTCAAGCTCAATCGTCTTCTGTCGGATGTAGTTGGTGGACTCACGCATCGTCACCTTGGTCGCCTTCAAATCATCCAAAAGTGCGCTGGCGGTACGGATGGATTCAGCGTTCTGGGACAAGGCTGCATATTCATGAATCCTTTCTACCTCAGGGTCTTTAATCTGTTTCTCCTCCTGGGTATCCGGGTCAACAATCGTGATGGTGCCAGCCTCCATGGCGCAGATGGCGTTGTGAGCATCCACAAAGAGGTCCAGGACTTCACGGCTACAATCATCAATTACCAGCTGCCGCTTGTTGAACATATAGCCGGTCAGAAGGTCGTCGTCTTCACCCAGCAACTGGGCCAACGTCGCTTTCTTCTCGGGAAGGGAGAGATCCGGATTCACAATATAGGACTGGAACTCTTGGGTCAGCCTGTCAATCTCTGCCTTCAAGGCAGGACCAATCTGGCTGATGATTTCAGTATGGTCCAGATTGTTGTTGAGGCGGGGGGCAACCTCCTTGTCGTAGAACTTGGAGAAAATGTTCACGTTCTGGCTCAGCAGCCCCTGAACGATCTGTGACACTTTGTTCACCTCAACCTCAGTCTGGGAAACATTCTCACGGTCCAGAATGTGGGCGTAGGCGCGATGAAGCAGGTACTGAACAAAGTAGTACTTGTCGAAGCTCAGAACGGAAAGACCCAGTGCGTGCAGCGGTCGATTCGGATCTTGCGCTGCCGGCTGATACATCTCCGGATAGTGCTTTACGGACAAAAGCGCATACTCGCCGACAATCCGCACAAAGGAATCCTCGTCCAGTGCCAGCGCAGTGCCGTCAGAGTTGCAGTTCTGCAGCATTATCAGGGAACCCAGTTTAGTGTACTTCTTCCTGGCTCCAAGAATCTCTTCCAGTACCTCTTTCGAAGTCTTTGTATACGCCGTGTACTTCACCGTAAGGTTTTCGTCCTTCTTCTCAAAGAGGAAAGCCGTATCATAGGGAAGGAGGAAAAGGTCCACATTGTAGCTCTGAGGCAGCGCATCGATGGCGGCGAGGAATTCCTCTACCACAGACCAGTATTCCTTCAGATAGAGCGGCACATAAACACACAGGTTCATCGTGGAGCTGTCTCCAGGACGGTTGATGGTAATGCTCTTATCATACAAGGTCCGGAAGAAACCCTTCAGATAGTCCTGTCGATTGCCGGGAAGGACCTTATATGGGCTTCCCAGCTGCACATCGAACATCTCGTCAATGCCGGCCACGAATACGCTTTCGTCGGCTTTCACCGGCTCGGCGCCCTGAAAACAGGCCTCAACGGAAGGATTCAGTTCGGGGAACAGGAACGCCTTGAAATAGTCATTCAGTTCCGCATCCCCGTACTTTATTACGTATTGTTTAATGTCCTTCAACATGGACGCAGCGTCTGCGCCCAGCATGATGTGCGATGTGTGCCTCATGTATTTTACAGCTGCTTAACGTGTGTTAACTCACTGGTAATCAGTTCACGAATCTTCTCGAAGCCTTTCTTCTTCACCTCTTCCTTGGTCATCTTGATCTGGGAGAACTTATCATAGTAGTTCGCTTTCACATCATCGATGACAGCCTTGATGGCAGTGGCGCCCTTGCTCACGGCAAGGTTATCCAGGAATTCGTTGAACTCCTTGCGAACAGAAGTCTTGTACTGACGGAACTGGTCAAAGGCCTCGTCACGGTATTCACCCAGCTTCACCCAGAAGTCATCCAGCGCGTCGCCGTGCTCCTGGCTCTTGAAGTAGTAAGCACCGTCCTCATTCTTCACCAGGCCGAAGATTAGACCCTTCACCCAGAGGTCGAGCAGATCTTCATCCGTAGCCTTCTTAGGCTTGATGCTGAATTCTTCACGCTGCATACGGGTTTCAAGTGCATAGTCATAGTGGCAGTCCACACTGCACTGCTCGTACTCCTTCTGGTACTCGGGGAGGGCAGCAATAGTATAAGCCGGGACAACGCCAATCTGACGATAGATGATGATGCGGTCATTCACGCCGATGCTGGCGAAGTCCACATCCATTGTACCGGTAAGTTTGCTCTTGAAATAATCGTTCTTGTAAAGACGGTTATTCTGTTTATTGGGCACACCCACGAAGAAGCTGTCCTGAGGACGCTCCTTGGGCATATGGCCACGATAGTCGTAGCGGAACAGAGGCATGGCCTTCTCGATGGCGATGCGGGTGATGCGGTCAAATTCATCGGCGGGCATCTTGTCCAGGATATCATCGATACCGGTCTCTCTCCAGTTGCGGGCAGTGTGCAGACGCTTGGTGTATTTCAGGATCTGCTCTTCAATTTCCTCGTTGGAAAGTTCGGTAAAGCCATAAAGCTTACCCTCCAGGCGGAGCCCCTTCACGAATTCGGGAATCTGGATCTCGTCAGCCACAATAGCGACGGAATTGATGGAGTTCTGGGCCAGGTCAATCTGGAAGGTGGCGGGAGCTTTACCCACATTGTTCTGGATACGAGCCAGCTGAGTAGCCAGGTTGCGGCTTACGGAAAGCATGCTTTCAGAGATGAGGTTAACCTTACGGTTGGCCTCGGCAAGGACACCCTTCAGATTGTTGAAGATGGTGATAGCGGCAGTCCTGCGGATGATTTCCAGCTTGCAGGTGCAAAGTGCGCGGCAGGCGTCGCTCACATCATTGGCCAGATCGTCCAGCTTGCCTTTCTTCTTGAAGAACTTGCCATCATACTCGCTCAGATCTGCGCACGCAGTATCAAGCGAAGACTGGAGCATAGGCTCGCGGGAGAGGAAATCTTCCTTCTCCTTAGTCATCTCCTCCAGGAAGATGTCAATCTGGTCCTCAATGGCCTCCAGAACATTCTTCACGGTGGATATACCGCACTCCTGGTTGATATGCTCGATAATGAGCTTCCGCAGTTCAGTACGTACGCGGGTGGTGAGGTCGTTAATCTTCTTGTTAACATCCTCATCCTTGATGCGGTTGATGGCCAGGTTCTGTTCCACTTCCGGCTTGGGGTTGCCATAATCGTTGACAGTCAGCTCATACTTGGGCATCTTGTCGCAGATGTAGTCAATCACGTGGTCATAGTTGTTATTCTCACGAATGTTGACGTTCGGGCTATCAATCCAGTTATTGGCAATGAGGTTGGCATCCTGGCAGCTGTTGAAGAAGCGGTCGATGAGGTTCTTGGCAGCCTTGATGGCGTAGATGTCACTCAGGTCCTGACCGCGGTAGATAATCTCGCAGACACCCATACCGGCAGCCCAGGCCTTCTTGTTTTCGATATCCATCGAGCCCTCGCGGATATTCTTCTCAATATTGTCGCTCACACTGGCCGATGCAGAGGAAAGCTCACCGGCGGAAGTCACCAGCGCGAGGCTGATCATTTCAGCCAGCTCATCTACGTGCGTGTAAGTATCGCCACGGTCATTCTTATTGTCGATGAAAATCACCGAGTTGAAAGGACGGTCCTTGATTTCATAGGAGCCCTTCAGATACTCAAGCTTGATGGGCTTGCTGCCGATGCCCATGTGCATCAGGTAGTCCAGGTCCTCGATGGCGCCGAAGGCATTCGGGGCAACTTTGGCCATACCAGCGTGGGACATATGCTTGAACACGTCCGGAAGAACGGCATAACCCGTCAGTTTGCACTGAGGAGCCCTGTCACGGAGCAGATATGCCATATTCACGAAGGTTCCGCAGCCGGTGCCACCGCAAACGGAGAATACCATGTGAATCTCAGTGTTATTGCCCAGAAGCTCATACTTGTCGTTGTTGATGATATGGGCGTTGGTAATCTGGGCCAACACAGTATCAACCTTACGGCAGAGATCGGCGTAATTGATGGTAAAAGCAAAACGGCCATTCGTCCTTACCTGACCGGCACCCAGTTCCATAGAGGTAAGGGCATACAAATTCTCTTCAGGAATCCAGGAAAAAGCCTCCTTGTTCTCGTCATAGTAGGGGCGTGCCTTCTTCACCAGAATGGGCATTTGCTCCTTGGGATCAAGCGTAACAGGCTCACCCTTGACAGAAGGAAGAGACTTTTTGTATGCGCCACCATCGGTATCAATCCCCAGAAACCCGATCATAGGGGGAACTTCGCCATAAGTATCAATGAACATCTTCTTGGTGTGAAGAAGAGCGTTCATGCCGGTACCGCCGAGTCCGACGTACAGACAGCGTTTAATCTTTGTTGCCATAGTTGATTATGAAATTTTAATTTTTGTCTTCTTGCTGGTTGTCATATTCTGGATGGTGTACTCCTGGTTCTTCTTCAGAACACGGGCGTCAGCCATGAAGTCCTTCGGACAGCGCAGTCTCACGCTGTTCTTGTCCTTCGGCTCAATTACCACCGGACTGGTCCAGAGCTCGTTCACCTCATAGAGGATCTTGCCGGCGAAAACCTTGTCGAAGAAGCCCTGCTTGGGCAGTTTGTTAGTCAGAATCATCTTCCTGTAACCACGTACGCGCTTGAGGCTATTATAAGGAACAGGATCTTGGATCTGGACCTTTCCAACACGGAACGTAGGGAAGAAGATCGCCTTCAAAACCAGTAGCCATACCAGCAGTGCTGCCACCAGCAGGATCGTGGTAAGCAGGGAGCCCTCGGCCAGCGGGTTCATTACCTTGTGCTTTTCAGCCTCAACATCCATCAAAGAGGCATTGTCTGCATTGTAGGTGTTAGGGTCCATATCGTTGATGCGCTCCAGGCCGCCGTCATCCACGGCGCGGAAGAACCAGTGATGAACCTTGTTCTCAGCATCGTTGTTGAAAACGATACCCACCTTCAGCTGCTCGGTACCGGGCTGCACGTCAATGATGTTGTTGGGGCACTTGTTTCCATCAACAAAGACCTCCATCTCGTTCTCCATCACAGGCAGCATCTTACCGGAGTCCGTCTTCTTGAACAGGCCCAGGCGCAGCGGCTTCTCCATATAGTTCTTGGCATCCTCGTTGAAATCAAATGCCAGAGTCTTATACAGCGTGTCGGGAACGTGCTTCTTCCAGAGGAACTTATCGTAGTAGTTATCCTTACCCCAGCGGGCAGGAGCATTGGGATCTTCAGCCTTCTTACCGCAGGAGACCAAAAGCATCAGAGGGCAGAGGACTGCCAGAATGAGGAATCTCTTAGAGCACATGGAACTTTACGGTTTTTTCGGGTTTGTTAATCATCTCTACGGCGGTCGGGCTCTCAAGGATGCGCGTCATCAGATAAGGGAGTTCATCCATGCCTTCGGCCGGTTCTGCCTGGAGGAATGCTTTCTCGTTCTCATCACGAGGAAGAGTGTCCATCATTTCCTGCTGGCTCATTAGATACTTGGCCTTCACGGTCACAGTGTAACTCTCATTCAATTCAACAACCTCATCCACCTGGATGTAGGAATTCTCATAGGAATAAACGTGAACCTTATAGCCGGCCTGCAGCGTACCGCTGCCATTATGGGCAAACTTGAGGGTGAGTTCTTCGCCATAATCCTCGCGGACATTGAACGCGATGGTCTGCTGGGCAGTGAGCATCAGCAGAGAAACATTCGTTCCTCCCAGTTCAGCCACATCAATCGCATCAAAGTGGCAGGGATTGATTCTCTCCAGGACCGTCTTGCCGGCTGCAGCTTGGTCGGTGAGCATGATGTAAAAGCCATAAGCGTCCTTCTGTTGGGCAATCTGGCACCAACGGGCCAGCAAGTCCTCATACTCTTTCTGATGCTCGTCCGGGATACCGTCGGTCATCAGCTTCAAGATGTCCACCTTGTCTGCACTCAGCACATTCTTTACTACATAATCCAGCGGCTCATATAGGCATGTCATCGTGGTCATCCTGTCGCCGAACTTAAACAGCGGAATCTTGTAAGCCTTAATCTTGCCGATAAGTTTGGCTTTTCCGGCAGCAGTGGCATATTCACGCCATTCATCCAGGGCCTTGTGCTGGAAGGGAATCACAACGATTTCTGTACGGTCATCGCTTATCTGCTGGATATCGGTAATGATGGCCTCCTTGACCTGTTCCCAGATATCGGGACAGCCAGCGGCCTTGCCCTGCATGGACAGCGTCACATCCCAAAGATAGGTCTGACGCACATCCTTTACGTTTCCACTCTGGGCAAATGCCATCGTGAAGCTTGCCAGGGCAGCGAGGGTCAGCAGTACTCTTTTCATCATCTATTGGTTACGTTAATGCTCTTAAATTTACAAATATACATTTTTTCAGCTAAAAACTACAATTATGATACTGGAAACTTATCATCTTCATATTCTTCTTGCTCAATTCCCAGCTTTTGGAATGCTATTGTGGCAATCAAATGGAAGGGCGTTTCAATCTCTTCGCCCTCGATAGGAATCACACCATTCCAAAGCGTGTCCTCCAGCATATTGTTGTCGAGCTCCAGGTTTCCATCGCCTGTCTTCACGGAAAAAGTCACATCATTCCCGTCCACCATCATCATATCCGGGAAGATATCATCATCTTTTAAAGACTTCTGGTCCTTGGTCAGATTCACGAGGTTCACAATCGCCTCGTTGGGAATCTCAATATCTTCTATGCGCTTCTTATCAATTTCTGCATCCGTTTCCAGCGTAGCATGATAGGTCTTATTCTCAGGCTTGATGTTAAGGTACAGTTCAAAACCATTAGGCCCCAATGTATAAACCATACCTTCCTGCAAAGTAATCTTTACACGGATGGTTCCCGAGTTGTCTTCTGAAGCACTTCGGCCTTCCAATACCCCGGGAGGCCGATTTTGGATGCAAATTCACCTTTACCTCGAGCCCGTACAGCATCGTCGGAAAAGCCAAGACCGACGCCATGGACGCGATGGAAAAAGCCCTCGGTGAATAGAAATGAAGTGAATTGACCCGTTATTCGCTTCAAATTCTGAATCGAATCTCTTGCTTTTTCGCTTCATCCTGCTAACTTTGCACAAAAATGATGACTTATGAGACCGTTCTACATATGGCAATATCCAGAATGGCCCAACTTCAAATGGGACACTGACATCATCCTTAAACTTCTCACGGAGGTCAGGATGCTGGAGGGGCGTATCGCCGGCATGATGGGAGGACTCGGTTTTGAGATCCAATCCAAAACTTCTTTGGACGTGATGACAGAGGATGTTATCCGGTCCAACGAGATTGAGGGCATTCTCCTCAACGCCGATAAGGTTCGTTCCTCCGTGGCCCGCCACCTTGGTCTTCCCACAGAAGGACTTCCTGAACCAGACCATTACACGGAAGGCGTAGTCCAGGTTATGATTGATGCTGTCAGGAACAGCGCCGTACCGCTCAGCGAAGAACGCCTTTTTAACTGGCACGCAGCCCTGTTTCCGACAGGCCGCAGCGGTATGATTCCTATTACTGTTGCAGGCTGGCGAGTCGGCGAGGAACCTATGCAGGTTGTTTCCGGTGCCTACGGCAAAGAGAAAGTCCACTATGAAGCGCCTCCGTCATCTGCAGTACCGGAAGAGATGAAGCGCTTTATCGACTGGTTCAACACCGAGGAAAGAACAGACCCGGTACTTAAGGCTGCGATTGCCCATCTCTGGTTTGTGGCTATCCACCCGTTCGACGATGGCAACGGCCGTCTTACCCGCACCCTTACCGATATGCTTTTGACTAGGGCCGATGGTATGCCGCACCGTTTCTACAGCATGTCTGCAGAGATTCTGCTGAATCGCAACGAGTACTACACAGTCCTGGAGAATACCACTACCAAAGATGTAGATATCACACTTTGGCTCGAGTGGTTCCTCCGGACTCTCCGCGACGCAATGAAGCGCAGTGAGGAAGTGGTCAAGCGTGTTGTAGCCAAGGCTTTGTTCTGGCAGGAGCATCGTGAGGTTGCTATGAACGAACGTCAAGTAAAGGTCGTGAACAAACTATGGGATGGCTCTGAAAGGAAACTCACTACAGCCAAGTGGGCAAAGATCTGCAAGACCTCTCAACCAACAGCTCTCCGTGACATCAATGACCTGGTTGAAAAAGGCATTCTTGTCCGCTCGGACGAAGGCAGCAAAAATACCAGCTACCTTCTGGCGTCA